>JGI994J12354_10003678_pt1 | contig 14190 bp, 12 predicted proteins | sample IntmicLarv3ML3BL_FD_12354 | JGI IMG/M metagenome (IMG submission 12354)
ATAGAACCGAGAGCGCTGATTGCTTCGTTTCGCCGCCGGTAATACGTTCGGATTGAATTTGAGCGGATGAACGGGTCAAGCTTTTCAATGATTTCGGCTGTGCCGGAGAGCTGCTGCGGAGACAGGAATGTGTAGTAAAGAATCCAATAGTAGATTTCGCCGAATTTATGCTTCGTGCGGAGCAAATCTACAGCGGCATCGAAAAGCTTGAGCATTTTGTGGCTTCTTTCGATGGAGCGGGCGTGCTGCTCAATACCGCGAACGTTAAGGTCAACACCTGCGACATAGATGGATTCGAGGAATGATTCGATGCTGCTGCCAAACTCAATCTCAAAATTGCACTTAACTTGCCGAACAGCAAGCTCAAGACTCCAGATAACATCACGATAGTTTTTCAACAGTTTGTACGTATCATGGAAATGGTCGCTTGTTTTACTGGAGGCATTCGGTTTTTGAAGATTATTCTTGTTCATACATAATCAGCTCTCTTCCTGTTATTTTGTGAAAGGGCACAAAAAAACACCATCAAACCCCAGATGGTGTTTTGCGGGAAAAAGCTGTGTTCTGCTTGCAGAAATTCGGTGCTTGATTGGGACTTCTGACCCTTTGGTTTTGAGACTGTATTGGGCCGAAGTAATTGTCGTAAAAACGAGCACTTTAGTTGCTACGACTTCAGGACTAACTCATACGACTAATTCCTACGACTAAGTAATTGTCGAAAGGAGCATATCAGACGTTTTTCCTAAAACAGATGGAGTGAATAGACGAAACAAACGCAGTAAATTCAACCATCTGTAATTACTACTACCCAGACCTCTTAACTCATAACCCAAAGGTCACAGGTTCAAATCCTGTTCCCGCAATCATAGAGCCCTAGAAATCATCGTTTCTAGGGATTTCGCTTTGCCTAGGAAATCACGATTTAACACTATTTTAACACATCAGGAAACGATGAAGCCCCCCGGCCAGCCGTACTTTAGCACATGGGCGAGGTCGTTTTCTAAAATTCTAGAAAGCGAGTTTCAATTTTTGTTCTGCAGATATCTGCGGAAGCTTGTCCCGCCCGCCCCGCTCGTTTACGGTCATATGAATACCCCTTTCGCCTACAGCCTGGAATCCCGCACAAGCCTTTCCAGCTTGTCAAGCTTCCGTTGCTGGTCGTCCCTCTAATGCCCGCCAATATTGCGTTACAGGCCGTTATAATGCTGTTCGCGGCCTTTGGGTCAAGCTCATCATTCAACACCATATTGCTAATCCGTCCAAGTGTGCGGCGTATCTCGGCGGGCGTAGAGGTCTTTATTACCTTGCGCCGCTCGGCCATGGAACCACCTCACAGTCAAGGAACTGAGCGGATAGGTCAGCAAGTAACAAGGTCATATGCGCCCTGCTTAGTTTGGCGAAGGCTGTCTATGAATCGTTCTGCGTCCATCGTGTCTCCGCGTCTCCTTTCATGAGGCCGTCCAGCATCGGCGCTATTGGGCGGGGAAGCTCTGCGTCGGAGCTGCATGGCCAGTTGAAAGCCGCGTATGAAGCCTTGCAGGTCGTACACGGCACAGGCGGCACTAAGCACGTTAAGCGGTTCTTCATCGTCCGGGAATGCGGCTTCGAGTATACGCTATACGTCCTCTTGCGCTGCTACCGTCTCCGGCGTGTCCGTTGTTTGGTCACATTCCGGCATATCCGTTGTATCAAATCACTCATTATTTTACTCCTATCTATTGATTTTTTGGAGCTGACAAGGTATGCTTATATTGTGTTGGTTGGCATACCTTGCCAGCATTTGCCCTTGCCGTAGTTTGCCGCTGCGGTTGGGGCTTTTATTATGCAATACTGAACCGCCTAGCTTCGGTCGTTTTGGTGAACCGCGCCGCTAGCTCCGGCAATTCATTCTTGAGTGCGGAGCTGTCGATCCGGCTTGTGGGCACACCGACATGCGAAAAAGCATCAACGGCTTGGCAGCCATATCCGTTCGTGTTCATGGATGCGATTCATTACAATACGGTTGAATGAATATCCTTGGGATCCATTGGTAAATCGGTTGCATTGGTCCGATTTTTCCACTTGATTATGGTTTTGATATTTACGCCATACTTTGCTGCCAATACCCTCAAGCTCTCTTGACTATTAGAGACCGAAAGATATCGGCCGCGCACGCCTCATGCGCGGTTTTTGCCGCAGGCAAAAATCATGATTGGATCGCTCAACGGGTTGCCTCTGTCGTTCTGGCGCTGCCGTGTAGTATCTGCCCCATAACTTGTCCCTCGCTTCTTTTCTTTCTATTGTACCATTATTGCACGGGACTATACATGGTAGGCTACTTGAAAAACCAGCCAATATTTATCTGGATGACAATTCAATTTCAGCCCATGCTGTTTTTGCTATGCCTTGATATACCGACCTTTCTTGTTTTTGATTGGTCGGTTTTTTATTTAGATTGGCTGGTCGCGTTTTCGCTTGATAAAAGCACTCCGTTTCAATAAGATAAAAATCATGGAAATGAAAAATCCGAGGAGTACTCTTGGCTGTGTAAAACGCACAGGGATTCTTCGGATTTATTAAAAGGTTGATTGATGTTTGATTGGTTTACCAATGCTTTGCTTTCATTATGTGTTTAGGTAATCTGTTAGTCGGCTATTCCGGCAAGGTATTCCTCTTGCAGAGCAAACAACTTCTCCGCTGCGTCCTCTGGAGCCATTTCATTGTTTTTAACAGCATCAATCGTTTCCCCAACACTTTTCATATACGTATTTTCACGCGGGCGGTCGTCGCGTAACCATCGTTTTGTCACGCTGTTGGCCAGCATAAACGCATAATTTTCAAGATAGGAATTCGCTTCCCATAGTTCGTCGGAGTGATACCAAATCGGGCAGCTGATTGCATTTTCTGTTAAAAAACCAGTGAAGAACCTTGTGCCCGCATGTGCACGATATGTAACATCCGGGTTGATAAACGCTTGCAAATACGCGAGTGCAACAGTAAGTTGCTTCGCGGTTCTGTTTACAGCAAGCATACCCATTCCGACAGGAAAACAGCTGTTTTCGGATATTCGTGGTTCCATGACAACACTAGCCTCATTAACGCGTGTAACAGGCGTTGTCGATAATTCGATTCCATTAAGAAAGCTTGTCCGTAAATCCATACCCATTGGATTGCGTGTATCATATAAAGTCTCAGCATGGATTGTATAATATGCGTACATGTACGACACATAATCCTCAATAGAAAGGCGCCTTCCGCTAAGAACGGTCGATATAAGGTCGTCCGGGTTGATGAAGCATTCGGGGAGCGCAAGTGTTGCCGGATTATCCGTGCCAACTGCGCTTGCATATTTATAGTAATCCTGTATTGTCCAGCCAAAGTCCAATGGCTTCTGCCCGGCTGCAAGGGGGATGCTGCGGTTATGCGCGTAGCCTCTCGCCATAACATAGACAGGCGCACCAACCAGCGTCCCGTTAATTGTACACAATTCCTCGATGCCGGGTAGCATTTGCATAAAAGATGTGTATATCATTTCGTTTTCCGCAAGGTCAACCATTCCGCTAACATCATTAAGCAATGCAGGACTTTGTATGTTGAAAAGAATCAAGTCATATTCCTTGTCCGGCGACGATAATCCAATCGTAGCATCGCCATAGCTATCACGTGGGATTTTTTGCAATATAAATTCCACATCTAGAAAGAAATAGTTATATCGTTCCCATAACTCGAATTGCACTTCGGAATGAATCGCTGCGAATACAGCTGTACTCCTTTCATTTGTATCGAATAGGTCGTCTGCATAGTAAAGTATCTGAAGCGGTTCATGCGTTTTACCACGATACCCGTCGGGGTTGCTATACACAAGTAAATCATTCTGGTTTTCAATCAACAGCAAGTCTTTTCCGGCGAAAGCTAGAATGCCGTTTTCATCCTTCACAGGCGCAACGCGCGCAATCTCATTATTCGGAAGGTCAATGACAGCGATGAAGTTGCCGAGGGAGTATCGGTTTTGCGTAAATGCCGACATAAGCTCAAATCCACAAGCATATATACGACCATTTGACACGTCAAATGTAAAAGATTCAAAGCGATAGGACAGTTGTGTGTCAACCAGCTCGTATGCTTCGGCTTTTGTATCATATATACCATAATCCGTCGCCCGATAATCCGAGACATTGGCAAATATGATTTGATTGTCATTGTTCAAGCAAAAACCGCCAGCGGGTGCATTTGTGTTCGTGAGCGTATTGGTGGCAAGGTCACATATGTAGAGGGATGCGGCGCTTCCGCTTTTCCATAAGCTAATATATGCCAATCCGTCTTGCGCGGCGAGGTCAAATACGTGTGTGGCAAAAACCTTTCCAACAGACGAATACGATTGCACAAACCTACCGTCAAAGGTATGGTGTAATAAAATGACGCAGTTCAGTTCATCCAGATACGCAACAAACAAGCCGTCATTCGAAACGGCGAGACAATACGGCGAGAGTTCCGCGTCCATATCGTTCGCCAACGTGATAAATGCGCCTTCGATGCCATTTGAAAAGACCTGGATGCCGTTGTCTTGTAAAAGGTATACTGTATTATCATACACTGCAACATCGACGACGGCTTGCTCCTCGCCGCTATAAACGAGGGTTCTGGTTACGGACGCAGTGTTTACGGGAGGCGCAGACGATTGATCGGTATTCATAATAACCGAAGGCGGTTTGGATTGCTCCACACCATTGAGCTGCTCATCATCTTTACACGAGGGAAATCCTGCCACGCAGACAATTGTTAATAAGATTGGAATAAAGCGTTTTCTTATCCATGTCTGCATGCGCAAGGTGTTCTCCCCCTTATTCGTCTCGAACCATCAACATTTTATTATATACATTTTCCGCCGCTTTCTCAAGTGAGATTTCATTGTTTATAAGCTTCTCGAACGTCTGCATCGCAAATGCATTAATATCACCATTGAAATATCGCCGCGTCATGTTTTGAAAAACCTCTTTATACATTTGATAATTTATATTGTCTTTCATGACTTCGCGCTCGAATAAATAAGGGAAGCTTGCACCTTCTTCTGCTTCAAGTAAGTCAGCTTGAATATGGCTCTCGTCAAGCTCAATTTCGACATGCGAATGTGAATGCAGTAGGGCAAGCATTGGGATGTATTCATCAAGGTACGCTGTCTCAATCTCCGGAGAAATCAAATTTGCCAGATATGCCGCTGCAAGTTCTTTATTCTTTGAACTTGGATTTAAACAAAGCGTTGTAACATTCCCGGCAAGCTTCGCGCCTTCTTTATAAACAGGAGACATCATAATCTGATTTGCCCGTGCGTAATCGTTAATATATGTTCCGTGAAAAATACCTTCGCCATAAGTATCGGCTGTTACTATAGCGCCCACTTCATACATTGCCAACACAGTTTCATATAAAAAAGCAACATCTGACAGNTGTACATCCTTTTCGGTAAAAAACGATGCTGAAAGGCTACTAAAAAATTGGTGCAATGTTATTTGCCCAGCCGTTACATTGTCTAATTGCATTTGTTCGTTCGCATTTGCAAACATATCAAGATATTCCGACATAGTTGGTATCAATTTCGGTTGTTTAATGTCATAATAATCCAGCGTTTCCGAACTATATGCATATGTGTTTATACTAATACGAATCGGCACACCGTAAACTGCATTGTCAATGGAAAGCAATTCTTTATAGCCGGGCAACATTTTGTTAATATTATCGATTATATCAGTATATATTGACAAGTCTGTATAATGACCTTTGTCAAGAATGCTTGACATATTAGAGTCTAAAACAAACAAATCAAATTCGGAATCATTAGCCATCAATTTACTTGCCAGTCCGGTGTTGTACGCTTGTAAATCATTAACCTCAATAAACTCCAGCCGGAACATAGGATGCTTTTCGAGAAAAGCCGCGTATGCCCTAGATGATGTCCACCCTTGCGTATCAGCAATTGATATGCAATATATTTTCAAGGTTTCGCTTTTACTCCAGTTACCATCCGCATTGGTAATTCTTCGAAGATTACCATCGCCTTGCATAAAAAGCAGATTGTTCTCATATGCCGCAAGCGATATTATGCGATCCTCACCATAGACGCCGTTTAGGGGGAACAAATACAAAAATGTGTATGTATGATTCGCAAGGTCATATGAAAACAATTTATTGTTGCATACACCGTATATCAACTCGTTTGAATCATCATACGAAAGGGCGTTTATTTGATTTTCATTAATAACAAATTCAGAATCAACTTGGCTCACCGCAAATGTATACACAGATACTTTTGAAGAATTATCGCTGCTCATATTTTCGCAGACTAATAACTTATCATCCATCACCGCAATGGAATCAATCTGCGAAAAATCAAGATGCTTTATAGAATTATCTTTAATTCCGTATTGGTATAAATTACCATTTCCATAATAACGGTCTGACAATATAAAAACAGTATCATGGATAACCGCAATGTCGGTTGCCGGGTTGCCATACCCTGCAATCTCAGGCAATTCATATGTTTGTAAAACCGTACCGTTTTTATCAAGAACAAGCAGACTTTTGTATACGGGTATATCGCTTGTACCCGGTTCCGTCATGTTGTTTGTAACAATGTATATTTTTTCGCCCAAAACAGCAATCCCGCTTTCGAGGTTGCGGCTATGCGAAACATTCACATTGATTTCAATATTCGGCGATCCATCCGCCGGAATATGAATAACCTTTGTGCCATACAGGCGGTATACACCTGTTTCATCTTGTGCAAAACCCTTCTGTGCAGTCCATACATCCATATGATCTGTCGCTGTTGTACCGCTTGACGCAAGTTGTATGAACGAAAACTCAGGAGATTTCGTGTTTGATGCATTGTCAGCAGCAGAATTGCAACCGACACATACCGCCAACAGGAATAACATCGTTATCAACGCTTGGGCAATCCGAATTGTTTTCATGCAATACCTGCCTCTCATGCATTTCTACTTAGATAAATTATGGCGTTCCGTCCACTGTAAACTGTTTAACAATAGTAACACAGGGTTGATTACTATACTCCAAAATAAAGCATGGTTCTGATGATGAATTATCAAAACCATGCTTTTTTATCGTTTCATTATTTTGTCAATTGGAAATTAATAACGTCAACTCAAAATATTGATTGCGCAAGTTTTAATAGTACTTTGAACAGCCATTGTACATACCGCAACCGTAAATATGGCCACCCATGTAATCATGGTCATCCTTATAACTTGATTCAAAGTCGCAATAGAAACAGTATGTATCACGGTAATGAGGTGTCTTGCCATACAAATGCGTTCCACCACTGTAACTATGCGTAATTCCCCCAACTGTACCGCCAGATGGTCCGCCGCAAGCATACCCATAATTATGCGGCCCGGAACACAATTCGGCTTGCACAGTCTGCGCTGGCATGCACAACGCTAATGTCATCACTACTGCGAGCATCAATTTTCTTTTCTTCATAACAATAAACCCCCTTAATTATTTTTGCAAATAACTCAAGCGTTTACAATTATAATAGCGCCACTATTATGAAACATTATTAATATTGTAACAGACTTGTAAAAAAATGTCAATAAAAACAGAATTTATTTTTATGGCTGAAGAATCCTGAAAAAACCGACAGCGGAGAATTGGTTTCCGCTTACGAATGCGACCCGCTTACCGTTGATACTGAGTTTCTTTTTAGCAAGCGTGAGTATGCCAAACAGACAGGGCGAACACAGGGCGAGCGTGATGTAATTGCATATCACCTGCGCCAAAGTTTTAAGCCGGGAGAGATTGATCCAGCGCGGGCGAATAAGCTTGGATATGACCTCGCCATGTCGCTGATGAAAGGCAACCATGCTTTTATTGTAGCAACTCATGTAGACAAAAATCATATCCAATCGCACATTGTTTTCAATTCCACAAGCCTTGACTGCGACAGAAAATTTCGCAATTTTTGGAACAGCAGTTTTGCCATTCGTAGAATCTCCGACCGCCTTTGCCTTGAAAACGGTTTGACTATTATTGAAAAGCCAAAGCCGAGCCGGGGTCATTACGGGCAGTGGGTTGATGGTGGAAAGCCACCTACCAGCCGCGATAAGCTGCGGGCGCTGATTGATGATTCACTCCGTGACTGTAAATCTTTTGATGACTTTGTTGCTGCGATAAAGTCGGCAGGCTGTGAGATAAAGCGCGGCAAACATCTTGCATTCAAAATCCCCGGCGGCGAAAGGTTCATCCGTTGCAAATCGCTGGGTGATGATTATACCGAGGACACTGTTCATGAACGCATTTCCGGCAAACGGATTGTTGCTCCAAAACAAAAAATCATCACATCGGCTGCACCGCCAAAACCGAATTTGCTCATTGATATTCAAGCGAAAATTCAGCAAGGCAAGGGGCTCGGCTTTGAGCGTTGGGCAAAGGTTCATAATCTGAAAGAAGCGGCCAAGACCTTGATATATTTACAAGAGAACAACTTGCTGGATTACGATGTGCTTTCTGAAAAAGCGGTGTCGCCCTCCAAGTGGTTCGGTGATATTTCCGACAGCATTAAAGCCGCCGACATACGTTTGAAAGAGATTACCGAACTGCAAAAGAAAATCGGTGTTTACAGTAAGACCCGTGATGTTTACAAGCAATATCGTGAAAGCGGTTGGAGCAAAAAGTTTTATGCCAACCATGAAGCCGACATTATTTCGCACAAGGCAGCGAAGAAATACTTTGATTCACTGGGACTGAAAAAACTCCCTGCGATAAAAACGCTCCAAAAAGAATATGCCGTTCTTGATGCTGACCGCAAAAAATCGTATAAGCAGTACCGTCCTGCAAAGGAGGATATGATTGCACTGCTCATGGCAAAACAGAACGTGGAACGACTGCTCGGCATCACCGAAGTGCAGAAAAAATCTCACGAAAAATCCGACCATGAATTGTAATGGTTTTCGTTTTTTAGGCACGCCAACGGTGGGCACAGCAGACGCAACGCGGCTTAAAATGGCAGGGGGCGCGAACAGCGTTCCTGCCATTCGGGGTTTGGGGCGGCACCACAACAAGCGGCAAGGGTATATACCCTTGCATTGCTTGCCAGTAACGAAAAGCCTATATTATCTTCCCGAATTTCGTGATAACAAAGCCAAATGATTAAATATAGCATATCACAGAACAGGCTAAAAGACCACCACAAAAAGACGAGGCTATCGCCCCGCCGTCGCTTTCGGTATTCGCTGTGTCGGCTAATTCACGTTATATAAGCGCAAGACTCAAATATACCTTATCCCTGTCATCTTGTGAGATTCCCAAGTATCTGCGTGTTACCTCGAAGCTGGAATGATTAAAAATATCCATAAACAGAACAGCAGCAACCCCAGCTTTCCAAGCGTGATAGCCAAGTGTTTTCCGCAAGCTGTGAACTCCAATTATCCCTGCAACACCAATGGCATTGGCGGTTTCTTTCACAATTCTCCTAGCCTGTATTCTGCCTATGGTGGCGCGGTTTTTTCTATTTGTCTGAAATGAAAAATTCTCTGGCCGCCCCATACAAGAACCGAAGCAAAGCCTTAGAGCATCAATCACTTTTTTGTTTAGGGCAATGGATTTTTGTTTACCTGTCTTTTTTTCGGTGGCATGTATGTGTGTACGAAAGCTGCATTGCCCAAAATCATACACATCGGCTTTGGTTAGGCGTAGCAAATCGCTTATCCGCAAGCCTGTGTTCACACCTAAAACGATCAGCAAGTAATTCCGTAGCTTGCCTTGTTTGAGCTTCGCATTCGCTGGCAAACTGTCAGCCAAAGAAAATACAAACAATCGTTTTTATGCTGTTGCATCACCTGTGCTGTTTTTCTGAATCATTCATTTTGACCGATTCCTAAATCGCGCAACTTTTCACATACTTTCTCTACACTCTTATACCCGAGATTTCGCACTTTGCCCAAGTCATCAACGGACATTGCTATTAAATCAGCAACGGTATTTACACCAGCCCTTTTCAAACAATTGTATGTCCTTACACTAAATGCCATAGCTTCCAAGTCCAAGGAATCCCAATTCTTTTCTTTCATAGCCATGAGCCATCTTTGATGCTCCGATTCTTTACGCTTCGTTCTTTCTTCAATTTCTCTCGCAGCAAGGTAATTACTCTCAAATTCCACAAAACTTGTTAATAACAATCCGATTTCGGAGTGTTCCTTGCTGTCAAATTCTTGTTCATAAAACGAATCTAGTATCGGTATAAACCCTTGCGGCGGGAACAATTCGGTGCGGTTTGCTTGCACCTTTTTATCCGCAAGAACATCCAGTTCCTCCATTTCTATGGTGTAGACCCCCAATATTTTTCCAGTTTCCAAATCCTGCCTGACAAGCCACATGTCTGTTGGATTTACAGGGAAGTCAACCACTCGCGACGGATTACCGTAAGCGATTACGCGGAATCCGGAATCCAATTTATACGGTTCGACGGTCGCAGAAATGGCCTCAACAGAAAAGCCCTCGACAACATCACGCCACCGCTCTTCAAGCAGGAATACGAGAATTAACTGCATTGTTTTATTGAAATAACTGCAACTGTTCGCAGTACGCCAACGTTCTACCGAGTGAAGATACACGCCGTATTTGTTATGCAAATGAGACTCGCTTTCGCTAAACGCCGTTTTGACAGCTTTCGCTAGCCGCATGTCAACGAAGCTATTTTCCAAATGCGACCATAAAATGTCCATTTGCGGGTACAGGACATTCTCATAAGGGCGCCCGCCTTCGTTGTACCCAATTTCGTAAATCAAAAAATGCTCGTCGTTGTTGTCGTTTCTGCATGTTAAGAGCGCTTGTAATTCGGACAAGATAGGCAAAGCCTTTTCGTTACCGTATTCAAGAAGCTCACTGCCCGGAATAAATGGTTGTTCAACGGAGTAGGCATACACAGTCTTGCCCATTTGGTATAGGTATGGCTCGAAGGCCCGCGTATGAAAAAGAAACTCTTTGTTGATTGAGGATAGAAGCAATCCGTTCTCATTGGAATGGCGTTTCATCCAAATGAGTCTTTTTTCAATGATATGGCTGGCATCGCTCATTGCTCAGCGCCCCTTTCTGTTTTAGAAATCTTGTGTTGTCTATCTTTTTTGAACCCGACAATAATCGCAATGATTATTCCGGTTGCTACTGTTATACCTATACCAAAAATCACCCACGGGAAGTCCGGTTTCAATGAAGATAAAAACAAAGTCCGGCCACTCCAATCCCATACTCGTTAAAATATTTGCAAGTCTGTTGAATGGTTCTTGTTCCGTCTAACTATATATGGTGATTGCCGAATCAACGATGAAACCGCTCAGAGAACCAATCAATACGACACTACTCTTACAGATTTTATGCGCAAGAATAAGTAAACCTTGAATTATTACGAAGCAAATCAAGAGCATAACAAACCATTCAAGAAAGCCGTAACCTTGACTTGCTCGCGTTTCAATCGTCGTTGGCATGATTCCCCTCCGTGATTAAAATGCTAATATCTTCAGTATTTATTTATTGATAACACCTTCATAATAAAGCTTTTCTATTTCATCATCCGATGGGATGGGGCGATCAGGATATTTATCACTAAATTTTTTTCGGAAAGCAGCAATAGCTTTTTCTTTACGAATGTCGGGTGATTTATTCGGTTCATTCGCAGATACTCGTCCGGCGTTTTCTAACGCTTGTTTTGCGGTTTCATACTGCACCAACAAAGATATTTCTTCATCCGTGTAAGCAAAGCCTTCTGAAAGCTCTTGCGTTTTTAGTTTTTCTCTATACGTTTCTATCTGCGAGAGTGTGGCTTTGTTTTTTTCAACTCTAAACGACGTGTTTCCACCTTGTAATAATCTTTCAAGCATAATCGTAATACCTTCGCCGGGGGAATTAACGAGACATTTTTTATCAGGACTATAGTTGCCAGAGGAATCATACAAGGCATTTCGATTTCCCTCATAAATATATCCAATCCCCTTCTTCTCCTCACGCCATAACGCTTGGTAATCGAAAAGCACAATGTCATCATTTTTCATAACCTCGATATACGAACCGCCTTGATATAGCCCATGATTGGAGCCTTGACGATATGGTTCCCATTCAAATTTGCCCCCTTGACTCACAACCGCCAATTCACCATTGCTTGTCAAACAATAATGATAATAGGTTGTCCCCAAATATGCACCATTCGGATGGGTTTCTTCTTCGCGTGTCATTAACGGCCAACAAAGAAGAATTTTCGTCGGTATAAGCAATGCTCTTTTCTCATCATTTTGGGCGAGTCCAAATAAGCGAGGCGTCTTGAATTGTCTCTGATAATTTGACCATAGCAACAAAACACGATAAGGCTGTTTTGTTTCGGAAGCGACCCGTTTGGCTAAGGCGGCAATCTTGGCTATGTCAGGACGCATATAGGGATTGTCATAGCCTTTGAAGGAAGTCCATTTATCACCAAACCGAGCTTTTTGCATTTCGCAAAGGTCAACCGGTATACCCATGTGCGCAATGGTTGTCGATTCTCTTATAAAATCCAACGGCATTGAACCGTAATATTTAGCCATATAATGAGTTCCTCCTTGGTAGTGAGCGATTTTTTATGTTTGGTGCTTTTCCCGCCCGCAAAGTCACCTTCGTGGGCGGGATTGCCAGTCATCGACCAATGCTTTGCTTTAGTTCGTAAAACTTACGGCGTATAAACGACTCATCCGATGAATAGCTATCGGTTTTATCATTTTTGGTAATGTAAAATGTGCCGCCTTTTGATTCAAGCTTGTAGGTATCGCCCCACTTGCTTGTAAACGAATCCACATACATTGACATTTCCTCCTTCCTCAAAAACCTCGCATCATATTAACGCCACGGGTTATTGGATGATTTTGTACGAGTAACCTTAACCGTTTCATTGCTGCGATTGCCTGAATCGTTCTGTCTGCGATTAAGGTCTTTGCTCCACGCCACAAGCGGGTTTGGGTCGAGTTGCTTCCAGTCCGGCGTTCTTTCCAGAAATTCGCCGAAAGTCTCGTTGGGGTCATAGCTTCCCATAATTTTGCGCTCCTCTCCGCTAAGCAGATTATTTGTTGCCGGTTAGATGCATCTTTCTTTTTGAATTGTTTCAGTCTGCACCGCCCTTACATTTGCAATTATAGTCCATCTCTAAATTGTTATCGAGGACATATCGAGGACATTTCAGGGAGTTTTAAGTGACAATGATTCCCTGATTCATATAAATACGATTCACGGTTTTCCCAGCCATATTCCGTCGAGGTAAAACCCGTTTGCGCCTATGCTGAAGCTGTATGTTTCTCCTGCGAGAGTAAGCCTGCTGCCGTTGATTTGGTAACTCCCGCGATTCACGCAGTTTGTCCCGTTCATCGCCGTCGTCAGCGTCAGATAAGCACCTTCCACCACCGCCGTGCTTACCGAAACAACTCCGGGATGTTGCTTGTCCGTATATTGCCCGCTTTTGTACGTTCCGTTTGGTATTTTTTTACCCATAACATTTACCTCCCTAAAATGATGTTGTGTTTTTGTCTGCTTTATCATTTTAGCTTGGAATAGGGAGAAAAACGATGCCATATCAGCGCCGTTTTGGGGAAAAATCAGAGACACGTATCAAGCGAACCGACCGCTTCAACGTTTTTCGGTTCCGCCGTCTCGCCGCCTAACACCAATGCGCCGCTGAACAGCTCTTGCAACAACAATGACTTTTGTTCAAGAATCATCGCATTGCACTCCGGGAAATTGTGCGTCAGCCAGAACTCCGGGAATATATCGCGTGCAACAGCCATATCCGTGACGCTTGCCGGAAAGCGAACCCTATTTGCTCGAAATATATATGATTGCATCACATGAAGCCGTTCGATCTCGTTAGCCACAAAGTCAGCGTCCTCAAACAATCTGTCATACTCCGCGATTCGTTCCTCGCCGACATATTCCACAAGATGCTCTCCGATTCGCACTTCGAGCGCTTCCTCCATCCCCGCAAGTAGCTTCTGTTTTTCTTCATCGGTCAGTTCCGCATATTGTGTTCCGATAAATATACTTGCATCGTAATAGTTCATACTATAATCTACTTCGAGAGCAGCAGCGTTTTTGTTGATTTCTATTTCAAGCATTTCTTTTTCCGATACGGCTTGCTCATTTCCATATGCAGAAGCTTCATGCAGGAGGATGAAGGCTTTCCTT
>JGI994J12354_10003679_pt1 | contig 14189 bp, 13 predicted proteins | sample IntmicLarv3ML3BL_FD_12354 | JGI IMG/M metagenome (IMG submission 12354)
GTACATTATCAACCTACCATCGGCGGCTATTCCTGCCGCTGTTCGCGGCGCCTTGGTTTTATCAAGATTCGCAGCTGTCACACCGTTTTCAAGCAACATCGTGCCGCCGCCCGTCGCAAACGCAACTTCGTTCCATTCATAATTCTGCGCCGTCATAGAGATACCGATGGTCATACCTTCATAAAGGGCATCGAACTTCGCCGAGTTCGCATTCTCGGTGGTCGCACAAAGCAACATAGTGCCCGCCGCAATGTTTATCGGCGCGCTGTCAACGGAAATTTTTGAAACTGTAGCCTCGATGTAGCCGCCAACAGTGAGGTTCCCGGTGACATTTGTAAGCAGGATATACTTGCACTCAGCAGAACTTCTGCTCGTCGCCGAAAAATCCTCGGTAAGCAGATATGTGCCGTAGTTACGAATAGTCTTGTTGACATAATCAATATTTATCCTTGACCCGTCCGACAGATGAAGCGCCTTGTCTAGTTTAGGGGTTCCGATAATCGAGGTACCGTCCGCACGGAAGCCGACAGCGGTCATTCCTGAGTCGGAGCTTCGCAATATTCCGTCGGTTATTACTATGCCTGTCGGAATTCCCGAGTCGGTAAAGAAGAAATCCCCATTAACTCCTGCAATGACCTCTTTTCCGCGACCCGCGAGAAAATTCGCGACATAAGCGGCGGTAGACATGCCGTAAAGCGTTGTACCGTAGGCAACAACAGGAACTGTCCCGCTGCCGGGCATGTACTCAACATACTTTTCCTCGACCTTATTCCCCGCCGTGTTTGTCAGCGCCGATTCGACATAGCTTACGCCTAGGGAAAGTTCACTGCGGCGGGCGCTTTGAAGGCTCCCAACCCCATCTATGTACTGCGCCGCATACGCCGGAATTGCTGTAACTGCAAGCGCAAACGCGACAATTGCCGCTATAATCCTGTTTTTCGCTTTCATCTGTGACCTCCGCAATGTTTACATAAATATTTATCCGTCTTTTCGTACTCTGTACAGTATATCATAATTTCCCGGGGAAATCAAACCCGCAAAAGCGCGCTTTTCCCTAATATTTTGCATTTGGGCGGACTTTTCAAAGTATATACTTTGAAATATTTCGAAAATTGTTGAGTTCGGACAACAAAAAGAGGGAACGAAAATTTTCGTTCCCTCTTAACTATACCATTTTATTCCGCGTCTGTTGATTCCGCAACCGGAGCCTCATCAAGCGCTTCGACAACTTCTACGACTGGTTCGTCTTTAGCGACTTCGTCCTCTGCGGGAATTTCGAGCTTGCCTTCCTCGCTTGTTGCGATAACCGCATCGCCGAACTCTACGCCCTGCTCCTCCTCGGGTACCTCCGAAGTGGTTTCCATCAGCGCACGGATGCTGAGCCAAACTTTCTGATTTTCAAAGTCGATGTTCGTGATTTTGCACTCGACCTCTTGCCCTTCGCTGAGAACATCGCCGGGCTTGGCAATGCGGCGGTCGGAAATCTGGGAGATATGGATAAGTCCATCAACGCCAGGGATAATTTCCGCAAACGCGCCGAACGGCATAAGCTTTACAACACTCGCCTTGATGACGTCGTCGATATTAAATCCTGCGGTGAACTTAGACCACGGGTTCTCCTCGGCATTGCGCATTCCAAGAGAAATCTTGCGTTTTTCAGCGTCGAATGAGATTACATAGACCTCAACCTTGTCGCCACTCGCGACAACGTCGGAGGGATGGCGAACGCGCTTCCAACTGAGTTCGGAGATGTGAACCATTCCATCAACTCCGCCGATGTCAACAAATATGCCGTAACTCATGATTGATTTGACAACGCCGCTGTAGCGCTTACCCACATCGATGTCAGTCCAGACCTGCGCGGACATGGCTTTTCTCGCCTCGTTTTCAACGGCACGAATCGAACCGACAACACGGTGACGCGCGCGGTTGACTTCTGTAATTTTAAGTTTAACCTTTGTTTTAAGAAGCTCAGTGAGTGAGCCGCCGCGCGGCACGCCGCTCTGCGAGGATGGGACAAATACGCGCACTCCACGAACAGAGACGACTATACCACCCTTGTTTTCCTCGGTTACTATGCCCTCGAGAACGTCGCCACTTTCGCTCGCTGCCTCGACATCCTCCCAACCCTTGAGCGAGTCAAGGCGCTTTTTAGAGAGAGTTGCAACGCCCTCCGCATCGTTTACGCGTACAACATACACTTCGATTTCATCGCCAACCTTGAGTACATCCTCAACCTTAAAGGAGGGGTCGTCGGACATTTCGCTAAGAGGGATAAAACCCGCATGCTTGGTACCCAAATCGACAAATATTTCATTGCCCGAAATACCTGTCACAACTCCGGTGACCTTATCTCCTGTATTTAAAGTCTTGAGAGAATCCTCAAGCATATCAGCAAAGCTGAGTTCTTCCCCGGCGTCTTCATCCGCAACAGTTTTGGCGACAACAGCTTCTTCTGCGACTGCCTCCACTGAAACGTTTTCCGCTGCGACTGTCTCCTCGCCGGTTTCGATGATTTTGTTTTCGTCGCTCATTTTTCGACAGACCTCCTCTATTATCCACTTTGGAGTGGACGCGCCGGCAGTTATGCCGACACTCGAATAGTTCCCGAACCCCAAAAGCTCGTCCGCGTTCCCGATGTAGAACACGTTTTTGCACAGCACTGAGCAAATTTCGTACAGGCGACGCGTGTTTGCGCTCATCCTGTCGCCCACAATAACCATAGCTTCGTTTTCCTTGGCCATGCTTGCAGCTTCACGCTGTCTGAGAACGGTAGCTCTGCATATTGTATCAAACTTTTTTACATTTGTACACTGTTTTTTTAAGATATTCCAACATTTATTCCATAGCGCCTCATCCAGAGTAGTCTGCGCCACAACGGAAACAGGTCTATTATCAAGAGTTTCATCGGAATTGAGCCACTTTTCGAGGGATAAAGTGCTGTTAAAAATATTTGTACAGTCACAACATCCCGCAATTCCTCGCACTTCGGTATGGTCGGGGTCACCAATAATAATAACTGACCGTCCAAGAGCTGCCTCGTTTCGGACAATTTCATGAATATGCAACACACACGGACAGGTAGCGTCCACAGTCGGAACGCCGNCAAGCTGCTCACGCATAATGTCAGGAACTCCGTGGGAGGGTATAATTGCCGTCTCGCCGGCACGCAAATCCCCTACCGACTGCGCCTCACGGACGTTTTGCTCAGAGAGCCGCCGCGTAACCTCTCTGTTGTGGACAATCGGGCCGAGAGTCGCAACCGGGCTGCTCTCCGCAACTTTCACTGCAATGCTTACCGCACGGTCAACTCCAAAGCAAAATCCGGCAGTTTCAGCGATAGTAATTTTGCAGCTCATATTCTCATTTTCCTGTCGTTAAGCGTCTCTCCGAGCTTCTTTATCTTCGTCATCAGCTCGCCAACCGCCAGCCGGTACGCCTCCGCTGTCGGAACACTCTTGTCACGGACGACCTGATAAGGTTCTCCGAAACTGACCTTAACCCGCTTAATGAAATATGGCAGTTTTCTGCCTTCAGATATAAAAACCGGTACAATCGGCGCCTCAGATTTTATCGCCATCATTATAACCCCAGTTTTTGCTGCAACGTCCTCATTCTCATCGACGCGCTGACCCTCCGGAAAAATGATTACCTTACCGCCTGCTTTTGCGTGCTCAATTGTCGCCTTTATCGCGCCCATATCAGACTTCCCGCGATTTACGAAAATCAGAAACGGCGAAAGCAACTTTGAAATTACCGGAATTTTGGAAAGCTCAACCTTCGCCATAAACTTGGTGCGGTTGTAGCCATTCTTGTTCTTCATAAACATTGCAACCATAATCGGGTCGGCCATCGAGGTATGGTTTCCGCAGAGGATGCACGCACCGGCGGGAACATGCTCCCTGCCATAGCCTTTGCAGCGGTAAAAAATGCGGCAGAAAATTGTCAAAACCCAGTAGATAACCCTGTATCGGCGCTCATACGGCATTATACGTCCAGCCTTTCCGTGATAATTTTCAATATTTGCTCAACACTTTGCTCGAACTCGTTTCCAGTGGTGTCGAGTATAACCGCATCGTCCGCAGCTCTAAGCGGCGCAATTTCGCGCGTAGAGTCGTTTTTATCGCGCATTATAAGGTCGCGCAGAACATCTTCGTATGTAGCGTCGCTCCCCTTTTCCTTCAGCTCGAGGTAGCGGCGGCGCGCCCTTTCCTCCGGTGAAGCCGTAAGGAAAATTTTCAATGTCGCATCCGGCAGAACCACTGTTCCAATGTCGCGCCCATCCATAATTATGCGCCCGTTTTTCGCCGCCGAACGCTGCAAATCAAGTAGTGCCGCGCGAACCTCGGGAATTTTTGAGACATTAGAGGCGTAGAGGGAAACTTCCGGTGTGCGAATCTCCGCAGAAACATCCACCCCATTGAGGAAGATTATTTGTCCGCTCCCACATTTTCCAATTCTAACCGAAATATCGCCAAGCATTCCGACAATCCGTCCTGCATCTTCCGAATCAATCCCGGCGCGAAGCACATATAGCCCGATTGCGCGGTACAACGCACCTGTATCAACGTAGATGCAGTCTATCCGCTTCGCAATTTCACGCGTAATGGTGCTTTTTCCAGCACCACTAGGGCCATCAACAGCTATCGAAAAATTTTTCATCGGTTACCCACCTCTAGTGCATATTCATCTCTATTTTGTTATGCGTTCATCCCCGCAAGCCTGCCAGTCGCCCACGCAATTTGTAGGTTGAATCCACCCGTATACGCGTCAACATCTATAACCTCGCCTGCAAAGTAAAGTCCCTTTACAAGCTTGGACATCATTGTCGCGGGGTCTATTTCGCGGGTCGCAATCCCACCGGAGGTTATTACGGCCTCTTCCACCGGTCGTGCACCGGAAATGCCAATGCGGAAGCGCTTAAGCGCTTCTACAAGCGCGAGCCGTTCTGCCTTTGTGATGGAATTTACGGATTTTGCACCATCCAAATTCGCTTGCTCCAGCACGAACGGAATCATTGCGCTTGGCATAAGTCCTGAAACCCCATTTGAAAGTGCCTTGTTCTTTGCGGCCTCAAAATCGCGCAGTATCCGTACATCAAGCGTCTTTTCGTCCAGCGCGGGCTTTAGGTCTATCAGCGCGTAGTAACTTTCTTTTTCAAAGTTGCGCAAGTGTGCCGACATGCTGAGTGGAACAGGTCCGCTAATACCGAAGTGGGTAAATAGCAGCTCACCGAAATCCTCGAAAACAATCTTGTTCTTTGATGTAAACGCTTTTACCCTTACATTTTTCAAAGCTAAACCGGAAAGTCTTTTGCAAAACTCATTCTCCGAACAGAGGGGCACGATCGAGGCGACAGGACTCACAATCGCGTGTCCCGCAGCGTCTGCAAGTTTATACCCATCGCCGGTCGAACCTGTTGCGGAGTATGAAAGCCCACCCGTGGCAAGTATGCAAGCTTTACAATCTATTTTACCGGTTTCGCTCTTTACTCCTACTAATTTACCGTTAGTGATACAAAGCCCGGCGACTCTGCTCTGCAAAGTTTTGACTCCAAGGCGTTTCAGCTCACCGCGAAGCAGTGTTGAGACGTCAGTCGCCTTGTCGCTTTCGGGAAAGACGCGGTTTCCCCGCTCGGTTTTGAGCGGAAGTCCTCGGCTTTCGAAAAAAATGATAACTTCGGAGGGCGGGAAAGCGTTCAACGCACTATAGAGAAATCGCCCGTTTCGAGGCGCGTTCTTGATGACTGTATCAACATCACAGTTATTCGTCAGGTTACAGCGGCCCTTTCCAGTGATGTTGAGCTTTTTACCAAGAAATCCGTTTCTTTCGGCAATGCAGACGGTTTTTCCGCGTTCAGCTGCCGCAATCGCCGCCATCATACCCGCTGCACCGCCGCCGACTACCAGAACATCATACATCACCGTCAAATTTTTCATATGTCTCGTACTCGTCCCAGATTTCCTCAAGTGTCTCGAAAGTTTCGGAAATTTCGTCACGCTTTTTCATCCCGATTGAGACGATGAGCGCGTTTATAAGGCTCAGCGGAGCAACCAATGAATCGACAAACGATGCCATTTCGCAAGGCGCAAACAGTGAGCAATCCGCCGTTGCGGTTATAGGCGAGCCAGCACAATCCGTAAGCGCGATGATTCCCGCGCCCTTGTCGCGGGCGAAGCGCATACCACGAAGCGTCCGTTTTGAGTAGCGAGGGAAACTTATGCCGATGACCACATCGTCCGGCCCGACGCGGAACAGGCTCTCGAAAATGTCGTTTTCACCTGTCGCGCCACCGACAATGTTCACTTTATCGAAAAGTAGTCGGAAATAAAATCCTAGAAAACCCGCCAAAAACGACGAGGTGCGAAGCCCGAGTATGTAAATCCGTTTCGCGTTCAAAATCATATCGACAGCCTGATCAAAAACGTCGCCGCCGACAGCCTCCATCGTTCCGTATATCTTATCGATGTCATTCTCCATGACACCTTTGAAAATACTGCGCCCTTGCATACGTTCCCACGTCAGCTCAAGCCGCTGCAGCGAAGTCAAACGCGTATGTATCATTTCCCGCAGTTCACGCTGCATATGTGGATATCCGCTGTAGCCAAGTTCCGTCGCAAAACGCACGACCGTCGATTCGCTGACACCAGTCGTCTCGCCGAGCCGAGCTGCTGTCATATACGCTGCCTTGTCGTAGTTTTCAGTTATGAAGTCCGCAATGCTGCGCTGTCCCTTTGAAAAGGATTCACGGTTTTTGCGAATACGGGCCATAAGGTCGTTTTCCATAAATTTATTCATCTCTTTTCGCCGAAGATTGAAAGACATTTACTATAAATTTTCTCGAACAGAATTACAACCGTTTCAGATATTTTATCTCGTCGCTTGTCATGTGCCGCCATTCGCCCGGACGAACCCGGCCAAGTTTCAGCTCACCGACGCGTATACGTTTTAGGCGCAAAACTTCCATGCCAACAGCGGCGCACATGCGGCGAATCTGGCGGTTTTTGCCCTCATGGATGGTTATTTCAAGCTTCCACCGGTCACCCGTTTTTTCCGTTTCCACAACTGTCGGAGGCTCAATTTTTTCGTCGTCGATGCTCGTCAACGCGCGCAGCGCCGCCGCTTTATCGTCGTCAGCTCCCGCAACCGAAACGCGGTAGCATTTGTCGATAATCCCTCCCGGATGCATTACACGGTTTGCTACGGCACCGTCGTTTGTCATAATCAAAAGTCCTTCGCTCAACAGGTCAAGCCTGCCGACAGGATAGACGCGAACTCCGCAATTCACAAGGCTTTCGACAGTTTTTCGCCCACGCTCGTCATGCATCGTAGTAACATAGCCACGCGGCTTGTTCAGTATGATATATGTAAGCTCCGGTCGGTCGCCGACCAGAACCCCGTCCACCAGCACTATGTCATTTTCAGGGTCGGCACTCATTCCGACAGTTGCGGTCTCACCGTTTACTAAAACGCGCCCATCGGCTATCATTCTCTCGGCTTCGCGGCGGCTTGCAATGCCGTGGGCGGAAATTATTTTTTGCAGACGTTCCTTCATTTAAAAGTTCCTTCCACGTTTCGGCGCGCGGCACGATTTGCAAGTGAAAAACTCCGGCTTGCACCAAAACTATAAATGATGAAATTGCCCGCTGTGTGCTGTCAATTTTCTGCAATCTCAATATCAGCCATTATATCAAAATTTCAGCCATCGTGCAAGAGCTCCGAAAAAATCTTGCACTTTTCTGACTATGTTTTTATCCCTAAGCTCCACAAGCTCCGCTCCCTCCGCGTACACAAGCCCCACACGCACGATTATTTTTCCATCCAACTTCACAAGAAGCTCCCCCGCTTCCGCACCAACCTCAACCGGAGCGTACTCAAACTGTGGCAAAACGCACTCATATTCAAGCCGCTGCGCTTCGCTTTCAGTTAGATACAGCGCCGCCTGTTCCTCCGCGCGAACACCAACCTGAGCCATATCTCCGCCGGTAATTTTCACGTAGCCATAGATTTTGTCGAGCGAAATAAGCTCCGTATCTTGGAACTGTCCGAAAATATGCTCGTAAAGCCGTGAATGGTCGCTCCAGTCGCTCGGCGCGTTCAATGTCACAATTATAATTTCACGCCCGGCGCGCTCCGCTGCCGAAACAAGGCAGCGACCCGCACGCGTCGTGTAGCCAGTCTTTACACCTGTGCAGCCGTCCACCAGCCGCAGCAGCTTATTGTGATTCGTCATCAGCCTGCCTGCAAAATAGCCGCTCTTTGTACTTGCAATCTCGCGAAATTTCTCGTTTTCCATCGCAGCCGCAGTTAAAACCGACATATCCTTCGCTGTTGAGTAATGTTCAGCGCTGTCAAGTCCGTTCGGGTTCTCGAACGAAGTGTTTTTCATCCCAAGCTCAGCGGCTTTTTCGTTCATCATGCGAACAAATCCCTCAGTCCCTCCCTCCGCAAAGCTTGAAATAGCGAGCGCGGCGTCGTTTCCGCTCATCAGCATAAGCCCGTAGAGCAGGTCACTCAGGCACACCGTCTCGCCGAGTTTAAGGTACATCGACGATCCCTCCGCCATATGCTCGCGCCCGAAGGTCATCGTCGCGGATAGATCGAAATTTTCCAAGGCGACAATCGCCGTCATAATCTTTGTCGTACTCGCAATCAGCATACGCGAGTCACCGTTTTTCGACTCCAGAACCCTGTCAGTTGCACAGTCGTAAATAGCATAGCCCTGCGCAGAAACCGCATTCACGGCATAGCCGCTAATCCCAATGCCGCAGACAAACACAAGCGCCGCAATAAAAGCGGCGACAATTTTAAATAACATTTTCCTCAAATTCACAACTCCCAAATCCAGATTCGCTCACTAGGATTTGCGAATTTCGCACGAAATATTCAAAACCAGATGGGACAGCAAGAGAGAGATAATACGACTTTTTTTGTCGCGTTATCCCTCTGTTCATCAAAAATTTATGCCTCGGCGATTTCGGTACTTTCTTCCGTTTCATCCTTTTTCCCAAACATCGAGGTAATTTTTTCAATCACGCTAGGAATCATCTCGACCGCACGGTCAAGCGTGCCGCCGGCGGGCTGAGTGACTGGGAGCAATTTTACGTCGCCCTTGGATACGATAAGAAACGCGACCGGCGTGATATTTACGCCCGATCCCGCGCCGCCACCGAAGTTCGGCGAAGTCTGGTTTGCATTCTTACTTGAAAAATCACTGCCGCCAGAAGCGAACCCGAGCGTGAGCTTAGACACCGGAATTATGCTGATTCCGTCCGGAGTTGTAATGGTCTCGCCGATAATCGTGTTGACATCAACCATTTCCTTTATGCGCTGGAGCGAAACGTTCATCATATCAACTATTGGTCTTTCCATCCTTGGCACCGCCTTTTTTAGAATTTTTTATAATTTTCGGAAGAACCTTCACCAAGAGCCTCGCGGCGAGGTGCATAACCCGTCCGATTCTTATCGTCATCTCGGTTTCAAAGTAGACCGTAGCCTTCTCTGCCGCATAGTCCACGGTGATATTATACGAATATTTTTTCACATTTTTGTTTTTTTCAAGAAGCGGCGTAATCATTCCGGCAACGCTCCACGCCCTGCCATACATCATCGCCGCCGCCGCTGAATCATCCTTAGCCGCCGCGATAAAGTTTACGCGAAGTATTTTAACCCGGATCGAGCCACAAAAACCCTTGACAAACTCAATCGTTGGCTTTGCGTACCACTCGTAGTACTGCTTGAGCTGGTCAAGTCCACCGCCTTTTTCCGTGGATTCCTCTAGCTTTGGTTTATTTCCCTTTTTTTCTTTTGGCTTTTTAGGTTCTTTGGGTTGTTTTGGTCTTTCTTTCTTCGGCGACACAATTTTTTTGCGGAATATTCCGAATTTTGCCCAAACCTCAAGCCCGCTTTCAGAGTATCTAACCTTTGCACCGACACGCACAAAGCCGATTAAAATAAAAAACGCAAATATTGATAAAATTACATAAAGAGCTGTCAGTTTAAAACACCTCCTATTCCGCACCGTCCTCCAGAGCGTCAATATCCAGTATAAGCTGCCCTTCAATCATTCCGGGCGCGGGAACGGGGTCGGTTATGTCGGGAAGCTCCCCGAGTGATGAAATCCCGAACGCCCTTAGAAACGCCGCAGTTGTGCGGAATAGGCGCGGTCTACCCGGTAGGTCAAGGTAGCCGCAGTCCTCTATAAGTCCGCGCTCCGCGAGCATTCCGACGGTTGCTGAGCTGTCAACGCCGCGAATTTGCTCGATGTATGCCCGCGTAACCGGCTGGTAGTATGCGATTATAGAAAGCACTTCAAGCGCGGCGCGGCTTAAAGATGGCGGCTTTCTAAGCTCCAGTGCACGGCGCACAACCTCGGAAAACTCGGAGGCTGTCGTCATCTGCCACGCGCGGTCGAGCCTCACTATCCGCATTCCGCGCCGCTCGAAGCCGTATTTGTCTGCAAGGGAACTTAAAGCCGCGTCAACAGTTTCCTGTTCAAGCTCCAGCGCCTCGGCGATTTTTTCGCCGGATATAGGGCTACCCGCCGCGAAAAGTATGCTCTCGATTGCGGATTCAAGGTCAATTATTTCCATCAGTTTGCCCGCTCCATAATCTTGTTTTCAAATTCTAGCGCCGTAATCTCCGCGTCGCCGTCCGCCGTCTCGATGCCTACATTTCCATTGCGGCAAAGCTCCAAAACGGCGAGAAACACCGCGACGACTTCACTTCGGGTTTTACAGCCCTCCAAAAGTACTCTGAACCTTTCGACAGGCCTGAAAATCAGCCGCTGCAATATTTCGTTCATCTTTGCGCTGACAGGAAACATCTCGTGCCCGACTATTCCGCGAAAGGCGGAGAGCGGCGGCGGCAATTTACGCTTTGAGCGAATTCGAAGCTCACCGAACGCTTGAACAAGCTCCGACGCCACATGGGTGTAGCGGTACTCGGTGTCTTTTTCGAGCAGCTCCGGCTGCTTGACATATATACTGCGCCCGATTTCCGTCCGCGTGCCGAGGTATTTGGAGCCTAAAACCATGCGGCGATACTCCTCCATCTGGCTGCGTTCCTCGAGCGATTTTATCAGTTTTTCCATCTCGGCGCGGGTCTCCTCGTCGTCAAGCGCAAGGAGCATACGCGTTTTGATGTAGACGAGATGCGACGCCATCGCGACAAACTCACTCGCAATTTCGAGGTCCATTTCCTCCATCAGCTTCAGGTGGGCAAGGTACTGGTCAAGGATTTCGGAAATTTTGATGTCCTTGATTTCGATTTTGTTCTTTGAAAGCAGGCTTAAAATCAAGTCCAGCGGCCCGAAAAAGTCCTCGTAGTCCTCGCGCGCCTTTACGACACCCTCAAGCCTGAAATTCAATTCGGACAAAATCTCCACCCCCTGCCATCGGTTCTACTTGCCAAAAATAAGCTCAATCGGAAAACGCGCCGCTGTCCATATCGCGTCCATCGCGCCTGTCCGAAGCCACATCATCGGTGTGTCAAAAAGCCCCGCAAACATCAGCACCATCAAAATAAGCATTCCGTAGCGCTCAACCCGCAGCATGGCGTAGTATACTTTGTCCGGAAACAGCGAAATGAAAATTTTCGAGCCGTCCAGCGGCGGCAGCGGAATCAGGTTGAATACGCCTAGTCCGACGCTGACAACCGCTGTATATAATAAAACGTTTGTCGCAATTTCGGTGACGGCATTGAACGGTGCTGTCCGTAATACGATTTCAAGCACAAGGAAGAACACAAGCGCTAAAATGAAATTCGACATCGGACCCGCAAGCGCCGTCAGCGCCATGTCACGCTTCGGCTTTTTAAAGTAGCGCATATCGACCGGAACCGGTTTTGCCCAGCCGAAACCGAGAAACACGAGCATAATGAAGCCCATTATGTCGAGATGTTTCAATGGATTCAGCGACAACCTGCCGCGCATTTTGGCCGTCGGATCACCGAGCTTGTACGCCATAAGGCCGTGCGCACACTCGTGAATTGTGACACAAATCAGCGCCGCAGGTATGAAGTACAGGTTTATGTCACCCAGCATTCTGCTTAAAAAATTCAAAACTTTAACCTCAAACTTGCAAAAATAATTTACATGATTTCAACTCAAACAATTATACCAATTTTAAGCGTAAAAGGCAAGGCTTGCCCAAGACTTACTTAACGAAAGCTTTTTCCTTCAAAATCAAGGAATTCCCGGCGGATAAACCGTGCAAAATCCGGCTCAAAACCCGTCCCTTTCAACGCGTCGATGAAATATTTCGGGTTAATCGGCGCATTTTCTGCACAAAAAATGGATTTCGCCAGCACCGTGTTCGGTGAGGAGACCGAAAACTTAATTTCACGGTAGCTCTCGCGCAGATTGACTTCGCCAGTGCCGCGCTTTGTCTTTTTTGTTACAGGGATGCTTTCACTAGCAAAAAATTTGTCAAGCACTGATATTTTCGGAAGCTCTACGTCGTATACAAGCTCGATTTCGTAGTTTGCGGACACAATTTTTTTGACTGCAATCTCGGGAACGTACACCTCGACCGCATGGATTCCCTCGGGCAGCGCGGCGTTGATTTTCGCCATGACACTCTCCGAATCATCCGAAACTGTCTCAAAGTCCAGAAGTTCACCCATACCCGAGACTCCGACCGGCAGCGGATGCGCTATCGAAAGATACGGGTGCGGGTTAAATCCTTCGGAATGCTTGAGAGGAAGCCCAGCACGCAGAAACGAGCGCGCAAACGTGCGCATAACGTCGAGGTGCGACAGGTATTTTGCTCTGCCTACCTTTTCGTACTTCATTCTCAGCTCAGCCATCGCATTTCACCCCACCCTCTAATAAGCAATCTGCGCCGCAGCCGGTACACTGAACCCTGCAATCGGGTGTAATTATCGACTTATACGCCTCGTTGCGTTCGCCTAGCATGTGTTTTTTTCTCACACTAACACTTAAGTGCTCCCACGGCAGAATTTCGTCGTCATCCCGCTCACGCAGAGCATAGAAATCGGGGTCAAGCCCGGCGGATTTAACTGCGTTTATCCATTTTTCAAGACTAAAATACTCGTTCCAGCCGTCAAATTTGCAGCCGTCGCGCCACGCCTGCTCCAGCGCATCTCCGAGCCGCCTGTCGCCGCGCGCAAAAACCGCCTCGACGTAGCTTGTCGCAGGATCGTGCCAATCGAAGTTAACCGCCCTGGGCATACGGCCTTTCAAGAGGTCAATTTTCCTTAAAAATTCCTCACGCGTGTTCTGCGCCTCCCACTGGAACGGGGTGTGCGCCTTCGGCACAAAGCACGCGATAGAGACAGTGATTCGCACCCCGCGCCTCGAAGTTCCGCACTCCTTTGCAAGTTTCATCATTCGGTAGGAAAGCCCCGCAATCGCCAAAACATCCTCGTCTGTCTCGGTCGGAAGGCCTATCATAAAGTAGAGTTTCAGCGTCGAATATCCACCCTCAAACGCAATGCGGCAGGTTTTTTCCAAGTCCTCCTCTTTGACATTCTTGTTTATCGCGTCGCGCAGACGCTGACTCCCGGCCTCCGGCGCAAAGGTCAGCCCGCTTTTGCGGACTTTCTGCACCTTTTGCATAAGTTCAAACGAAAAATTGTCCGCGCGGAGCGACGGCAGCGACAGGTTTGTACGCCTCGGCTCACAGAACTCAAGAAGACCATCGCAAAGCTCATCGAGCCGCCGGTAGTCGCTTGTCGAAAGTGAGGAAATCGAAACCTCCTCATAACCTGTAGAATCAAGGGACTCCCTCGCCTGACGCACAAGGGTTTTTGGCGATTTTGTGCGGACAGGACGGTAAATCTGCCCCGCCTGACAGAAGCGGCAGGCGCGAATGCATCCGCGCATAACCTCAATTGTAACCCTGTCGTGGATAACTTCGGTGGACGGAACGACAGGATGTGTCGGAAAGTACATGTTATCAAGGTCGCTGACAATCCTCTTCGTGACTGTCTGCGGGACATCCTCCTGCGGTGTAACCTCGGCTATCGTGCCGTCATCGTTGTATGTTACGTCGTAGAGCGACGGCGCATATACACCCGCAACACCTGAAAGCAGGCGCAGGGTTTCGCTTTTCGTCTTTCCCTCACGCTTAGCCTGCTGCATAAGCTGCAAAACCTCAACATTCATCTCCTCGCCCTCGCCGAGGACGAACACATCAATGAACGGCGCGAGCGGCTCGGCATTGTAG
>JGI994J12354_10003680_pt1 | contig 14189 bp, 12 predicted proteins | sample IntmicLarv3ML3BL_FD_12354 | JGI IMG/M metagenome (IMG submission 12354)
GCTTCGCACTTGCTTTGTATTCAGACTCACAAGTATCAAAGTTTTTCCTGATTTTATAATTTTCAAAAAGAAAGCACGTACGTGCTTTCCTTACGTGGTCAAGCGCACGTGCGCTTGCGGTGGTTTGGAGGCGGAGCCTCCAAGGTCTTAATCTTTTATCTTTTTTAACCTTCTACAAGTATGACATGACCTGGTATTTCTACCCCACCATATAGCTCTGGTAACGTAGTGGTTAATACTCTCACACGGTCACCTGCTCGTAAATCCCACGGCTGAACAATGTTATTGTTTCTAACTATAATAGTATTTGGAGCTGTTATAATATTCATAGTGTTATCTACAGCATTTGTATCAACCCATATACCTGTGGTATGGTTTTGGAACTGTGCATCTCTTAAGAATGTAGAACCATCATAAGCTATAGTACCTCTTACAGACCTGTTTGTATGCGGTACATCTATAACATGAGTAGCCATGCTTCCATCATATATTATTGTGTATACATTACCAACTACACTGTCTGCTGTGTACCCTATAAACCACTCTGGAGGCACAAAACCAAATTCATCTAAGAACAAAGTATCTGGCCCTATTGTAAATTCTCTTTCTATAGGAGTGAATATCCATGTGTTATTAGTAAATACAGACATAGCCTCAACAGTAAAGCTTATATTTTCATTTACGCTTTGTATCCTAGCACGAGCAAAGTTTATGCCTGAAGCTGCTGGAAGCGGTGTAATATCTACAACAGCAGCCGTATTTCCACCATTTAAAGATACCGTTACGAAATCTCCTACGCTTATATCAAGTCCTGTTACCATTCTGCCGTTACGTCTAACTATTGTTCCACTATCAGTGGATATATTTCCGTTAAATGAAGCAATCTGGAAGTTTCCGTTTCCATCAGCAGCAATAACAGTATCTGCACTTAAAAGTTCATCTCTACCGTCTCTAAAAGTAACCTGTCTTACTCTTTCGCCCATAGGACTATTATCAATTGCTACATAAACTTCTACATCTGACCTTCCAAGCATCCTATTAGCTTGGTCAAGAGATGTACGTTGCCCTTCATGAAAGAAAGCTATATCTCTTGCAGAAGTATTTAATTGTTGTACTTGGTTATGACTTCCCCAACCTATTTGAGTAAGTGGTCTTGCATTATTTAACATTAATTGTTGTTGTATAGTATTTATACCTGATAAACTGCCTGTTAATATAGAAGATATATTATGGCCATCTGCTTGTATAGATGCTTCTAAAACAGATTCTAATATATGTCCAGGTGCTATTATTGCTTGATTAACAAGTAATCTTAATCTATCGCCAACTTGTATTGAATTTTGTGGCACTGGTCTACCTTGATTTGATACAAATGTGCCTGCTGGAAGTTCAAACCATGCTGTTTGGTTGTTGTCAAATTGTAGAAGTATTTGCGTTCTACCATTAGCGTTACTAACTTGACTAACTAAACCATGTCTTGTCGTAAAATTAGCAACTGCATTTACATTAACTATAACATTCGGGTCATTTGGATCAAACCTCATGAATATTAAATCACCAGGAACCAATTCAGCTATTGTTGTTTCAAGAGGGTTAAACTGAAAGTTAGGAAACATTTGACCTATATAGCCTATGTTGCTTCCCGTTTGATGATGACCTTCTCTTTGCACTCTAATGTCATTAGAGTTATATTGCCTAGTTAATGTATTGCCTTCAGAATCCATAAAAGTTAAAAATCCAAATTCAGGGCTATTATATATTACAATTCCATTCATTTCTACTGTATGAATAGGCTGACCTACAAAATTTAATTCTGTTACTAAATTATTTATAAGTACTAAATCTATAAAATTACCTATAGGGAAATTAGGTCTACGTAAACGTAATCTATCCATAAAAATATATTCGCCTGAATCATCCTGACCAAACATACCACCTATCATATGGTATATAAATGTTCGGTCATTTTCATCTCGTACTGTAATCGTACCTTCTTCTGTATCTACAGAGTGAAGTCTCCCTTGCACTCGCCCTACGGATTGCTCTACTTGATCGACTCTAATATACATTACTACGTCATCTGCTGTTCTTACGAAATACTCTATTTGATCACCGACTGCTAAAAGTTCAAAACCTCCAACTTCACCATTTCTAAAAACAACTACATTGGTATCAATAGTTTGACCAGATGGAGTTTGTATTAATTGGTGCTGTAATACCTCTACACCACCTTCAGCTGTACGTATGTAATAATTACGCCAAACATCACCTTGCATAGTAGCTACTTCTTGAACATCTCTAAAAGCGGCAACTGTTCCTGTATTTCTTTCTATACCTGCTATATCATAAAAAACATTATCCATGTTTCTAAGCATTTGCGTCATTTCAGCACGCGTTACATAAGCGTTTGGATTAAAATTTCCATTTCCATCAGCTCGCATTATCCCAAGTGAAGTTATCGCTTCTACATATCGTCCATAAGTTGGAGATATAGTTTCCCAGTCACCAAAAGTCAGAATTGTTTGAGGGGCATTTTCTAGGTTTATGTCTTCGCTGTTAGCAGCCACTAAAGCTCTAGCCAGCCATGCTGCCATTACTTCTCTTGTTACTGGCTCTATACCTAGACTGTGAATAGCCTCTGGTTCCTCTTCAACTTCTGGTTCTTCTTCGTCTTCCTCGTCCTCTTGGTTTTCTTCATCGTCATCGTCTTCTTCATTTTCTTCGCCATTTTCTAATTCTTCATCGTCTTCGTCTTCTGGCTCTGGTTCGTCTTCCGCTTCTTCATCTTCTGGTTCATCGTCTACTTGAGGTGGTGGTGCTAACTGATAAAATTCTTCATCAGATATAATATTTTGTTGTCTTGCAACTTGCATATAACCTAAATTTAATAGCTCTGCTAAAGTCTCCAGAGCAAATTCATCCTGTAGCTCTATAGCTGCGTTTTGTGCTTGGTCACCCATACCAATCATACGAACAACAAAAGCTAAGGCTAGTTGATTTGATACAACCTCGTTTGGCTCAAAATTTCCGCCACCACCCCTTATAACACCAAAACTACCTGCATGTGCTACGCTCTCATTCGCCCAATGTCCAGTTAAATCATCAAATCTAATATTATTTATTATAGTATTACTTTCTTGTCGTCCTATAAAAGTATTATCTATAGGTGCAGAAAAAACTAAATAATCCGTAAATGGATTAGCGTTCACATTCATAGGAGCTGGTACTGTCATTGTAAGCGATAGCATTAAAGCCATAATTACTTTGCGTTTCATGGGAACCCCCTTATTTATAAAAAGTATATATCTATTGTATCACTTTAGTACTTCGTATGAAATATTTAATTTGTTAACGCCAAAATACTTATTGTAACCAAATTTTAACTTACAGACCAAAGATTAAAAAATCAAAAGATTAAGACCTTGGGCTTTCAGCCCAAACCAGACAAGCGCACGCGTGCTTGACCGCGTAATTGCGCGAGCGGAAGCTCGCGCTCTAAATTTTTGGTCAAGCTTTTTGTAAAAAGCTTGCGGGGTTTGGGGCTGCGCCCCAAGGTCTTAATCTTTTACTGTTTCAGTTGCAATTGACTATAAAATAATATATTGACACATATATCGTTTGATAATATATTATATTTATTAACGATATATATGGAGGTGAATCTATTGCCAAAGCAAGACTATTATAAAGAAGGGCAATTAACTGATTTAGCGTATCTTGTCCTTGTAAGTTTAACTAAACCGTCACATGGATATTTAATCATGTCGAAGATTAATGCTTTAACTGACGGAGATGTAAGCATTGGGCCAGCTTCTCTTTACACAATACTGAGAAAGTTAACCACTGCAAATTTTATAAGTCTAATTTCGGATAGCGATAATAAAAAAACTTATTGCATCACTCAGGAAGGTTTTAAAGCTTTACAAATAGAGATTGAAAAGCGTGAGCGATACGCCTCATACGGCAAACATGCTTTGAATGATTACGAGGAGGATACTGATGGGTAAATATAAATACAGATTAGGCTCTGGTCTAGCATTTTCTGAAGAAAAAGATATTAAAATGTGCGAAACCTTTGCCTCTAAAGGCTACAAACTTGTTAGCGTTAACTCATTTGGATTTTATAAATTTGAACGTTCACAGCCAGAAGAAGTTTCTTTTGCAGTGGATTATATAGATAAATATCTTAAAAATGAAGAATTGGCAGAATATATTCAAATCTTTGAAAGTGGGGGTTGGAATCATGTATGCAGTCTTGGTGGCCTTCATTATTTTAAAGCCGAAAGAGATACTGTCTCAATATATACCGATGATATTACAAAACTACATAAGCTCGAAATATTATACAAATCTTCAGTACAAAGTACACTAATAGGCATTGTCATTACAGTAGTATGCTTTGTCTTTCCGATAATTCTGCCTCTATACCCCAACTTTTATCAACAGATATTAATAACAACCTTCCGTGGTGGCGGAGTTGGTTTTTCTATCACTATGGGAGCTTCAATAATTACTACCAGCAGACGAATAGCTAAACATAAAAAAAGAAGTTCTCTTTCATAGCGTCCTGACGCATAAACGAAACTAACCGCTACAAATTTTATAAGTTTAATTTCAGATAACCATAACAAAAGAACTTATTGCATCACTCAGGAAAATTTTTAAACTTTGCAAATAGAGATTGAAAGGCGTAAGCGATACGCCTTATACGACAAACATGCTTTGAATGATTACGAGGGGGAAAATCATGGCTAAATATAGACGGGAATTTGGTTTAGCACTTTCTGAAGCACAAAATATTAAAAGATGTGAAAAATTTGCCTCCAAAGGCTATAAACTTGTTAGCGTTAACTCGTTTGGATTTCATAAATTTGAACGTTCACAGCCAGAAGAAGTTTCTTTTGTAGTGAATTATACGAACAAACCTCTTAAAAATGAAGAATTGGCGGAATATATCCAAATCTTTGAAAATAGTGATTGGAGTTATGTATGCAGTCATGATGGTACATGTCATTATTTTAAAGCTGAAAAAGGCTCTACCCCAATATATACTGATGACGCTACAAAACTACACAAATTTGAAGTATTACACAAAGATTTTGTAAAATACACGATAATAGGTATTACTATTATGGCATTAGACTTTGCCTTACCAGCAATTACGCCTTTGTACTACAATCCTTTTCTTCAAATTCTTGAAATAGCTAGGCCATTATTACGTGGTAGTGGATTTAGTACTTTTATTATTATGGTCGCTTCAATATTTTCTAATAACAGACAAATAGCCGCATTTAAAAAAAATAGCTCCCTTTCATAACTTAAATCTACTAAATCGCAAAAGCTCGGTATATTTATAATATATCGAGCTTTTTTCATGTCTAATTTCTATAGTAGCCCCAAGACCTTAATCTTTTGACCGTTGTCTTTCTTAAGTTTATCTACTACCATAGTATATATGGTAAACTATAGTAGGAAGGAATAAAGTATATTGTTATTGCGATATTAGAGGAGGGATTTTAATGCAAGATTTTATTTTGCGTTCAGGTATACAATTTTCAGATGAAGATAAGAAAAAATGTATCTCTATCGCCCATAGAATGGTTTACTTAGCCCACTTATCATATCAAGAGGGAATACTTAGTATACGTGACACTGCTAATGACAGTGAATTTATGAAAATGGCAGTTAACTTAACTCTTAGTAACATGGCTCCTAGGCTCATAGAAAAAACATTTCAATACTACATATTATCAAATGAATGTTCTGGGGCTGATTTGCTAGAGAAATTAATAATTATAGAAGGGCTACAAGTCATTATGGCATCTGATAATTGGATTGGTACAACTTCAACAGTTGCTCATCTTGTAGGTGCTATGCTTGGTGAAAAATATATGCCAGAAATTCTATCGAAAGCAGATGATTTCGCAAAGAGAGAACCAATAGATACAGATGCTCTTATAGCTGAGTATACATCGCCTTTACCCGAATCTGGAAGCATGCATTTTGAGCGAGAAATGTTAAAGCTTACAAAAGCTGAACTTTCATATGTTTCACTAACTATGGGGCATGTTATTTTATCTTCAGCACTTAAAGGCTGTAATAAATCATTTATTCACTATATGAAAAACAGTGTATCCGAAATTTCTTTTGAAGAAATTTGCAGATTATTTAAAGATTTCGCGTCACTAAGTGAAGAACAGATATCAGCTGAACAGTATGTAATATTGAACCATATATTACAGTTAGAATGTTCAGGAATAATTACTGAAAAAACTGACGCAGAAACGAGCAACTAAAGTATACTCAATTGTATATGAGCTACTCAAAAAGACCTTGGGCTTTCAGCCCAAACCCGACAAGCACAGCGCGCTTGCTTACAAAGTTTTCGTCAAACTTTTTTAAAAGTTTGTGGGGTTAAGGCGAGCCTTGGGCAAATCCCCAAGGTTTTTATAAAAAGTGAAAGGGTGAGATATTTTATGCAAGATTTTATTTTACGTTCAGGTATACAGTTTTCAGATGAAGATAAACAAAAATGTCTTCCTATTGCACATAGAATGGTTCATTTAGCTAACCTATCATATGAAGAAGGAATATTTGGTGTATACGACGCTGCTACTGACAGCGACTTCATGAAAATGGCAGCTAATGTAGTTCTTAGTACCACGAATCGTAGCATCATAGAAAAAATACTCCAACATTACATATTATCAAATGGATATACTGGGTCTGATTTGTTAGAAAAATTAATAATTATAGAAGGGCTACACGTCATTATGGCATGTGATAATGGATTTGATAGAACTTCAACAGTTGCTCATCTTGTAGGTGCTATGCTTGGTGAAAAATATATGCCAGAAGTACTATCGAAAATAGATTATTTTGCAAAAAAGAAACCCTTGGATATAGATGCTATTATAGATGAGTGTACATCACCTTTGCCCGAATCTAGAAGCATGTATTTTGAACAGGAAATGTTAAAGCTTACAAAAATCGAACTTTCATATGTTTCACTAACTTTAGGAAATTTTATTTTATCTTCAGCACTTAAAGGATGCAGTAAATCGCTTATTCACTATATGAAAAATAATTTATCCGAAAGTTCTTTTGAAGAAATTTGCAGATTATTTAAAGGAATAGGTACACAAAGTGAAGAAGAAATATCATCTCAGCAACATGTAATATTAAAACATATAGCGCAATTAGAATGTTCAGGGATAATTGTAAGGAGTAACTAAAAAAGCAAGCGCATATGCGCTTGCTTTTTTGATATTGAAATACACCCATTTTAAGCCTTACTGAGTTAAAGGCCCTGGTATAAATGATATATCCTCAGCACCTAGATTCGAATCATCTAATACAGGTGGTTCGCTCGGTGGTGTTGGTGGGGATATCGGTGTTTGCTCTATTGGTGGTACTGGCGGTGATGGAGGTACTGGCATAGGAGTTACTTCTTCTGTTGGTAAAGGTACTGGCGGTGCTGGTGGTGGCGGCGGTAACTGTATAACTGGCTGAAGCTCTAAAAGATACGGCATACTTGAAGCACCTGCATCAATAGTCATAGTAACTGTTTGATAACCGTCTCGCCTTAAAGTCAAGCTACGATTTCCACGTGGCACAACCACTGTAACTGGAGTTACTCCAACAAATGAATTGTCTATTATTACATCTGCACCAGCTGGAATTGACCTAATTTCTACATTTGTATTTATAACTTCCTCTACAAGAGTAATAGGTAACTGATGCGTAGCACTGTTTATTGTAACTACTGATTCAAAAGTTTCATGCCCTGCAGCAGTAGCTGTCACTGTGAACTGTCCGAAATTTAAAGTTATAGGTTCCGAGAAATCCACCTCAGTACCATCTATACTAACTGTTGCTGTAGGTATATTGGTTGTTATAGACAGGGTTCCAGATGTTAAAGGCACTTCCGACAAATCTACTACAGTAGTTTCAGCATTACTTACAACCACTTCAACAATATAAGGTGCTATGTTGCTTCCTCGTACGGTAATTCTGTGTTCACCTTCTGCCATATCTATTTCTTGTACATTTGAATCCGATGCAGAACCTATAGGTAACGATATAGACCTTGAAATTTCTACAGAACCATCTAAAATTTGATTACCATTTATAATGCTTATAGAGCCAAAGCCTCTTTCTACATCTATGAACCACACAGTATTATTTATGCCTCGCATAGTTACTACATTTAATGGACTTAAATAATTTATACTGTACGAATTACCATTGTTTAATATTTGTAATTCATTGGTATAATTAAAAGTAGTTGCACCTAAAACAATAGTGTTGTTGTTTTGATTAATTTCTAATCCATCGACAAGTCGTCTTTCCCATGTGTTATTACTAATTTGCAGAGATGAAAGGGTGTTATTCTCTGGATTAAACGAGGCAACTACTATATCTCCTAAAGAAAATTCGCTAAAAACTAACGCTTGCCCAAACCTATCTCTTAAATCTGTAGAACCTGCAACATTTAAAATATGCGAATCTTCATCGTTTATATCATGTATAGTAAGAACTCTACTACCCGCATTTATATGCTGTACGACTCCAAGAAAAGTTGCTGCTTCTTCCCCTGCTACCTCCGCTAGTGGGTTATTGGCACCACCACCGCCTAACTGTTCCTCTATTTGCGGAATTATATTAACTCCATTTGGTCTATCCCTCATACGGTCCCATGCCGCCATAAAAAGCACAACGGCAAGAATAATGCCCATTAATATAGCAATAATATAAAAAACAGCATAGTTTGAATTAATATCAAAATATTTTTTCTTATTTTTCAAACTTTTTTTAGGCGGTTCAAGCTTTTTGCCAGTTGAAAGGTCGTATATTACACCATCGTCATCATCAAAGTCAAAAGGATTCTTTTTATTAGTACTCATTAAAACACCTCCCAATCTAATAAGTATAAATCACTTCATTGTACAATTTTAGTTTACAAAGTGCAAGTGCAAAATATGCGAACTATTTTGCATTTTGCTAATTTTGTTCTTTTTTGTTTTATTTATATACCCTCTAAAAAAACGAAAACTGTGCATAATACATATTAAACAAAGTTTTAGAGGAGGAATATAAAATTGCAAAAATTTATAATAGAAGAAAGTCCAGCATTAAGAGGAACAGTTAAAATAGAAGGGTCCAAAAACGCAGTACTACCTATACTTGCAGCTACTTTACTTACAGAAGAAGGTTGCACAATAAAAAATGTGCCGCCTTTACAAGACGTATTCGTCATAAAAGAATTACTAGCAGATTTAGGTGCTATAGCTATATGGAATGATAAGCAAAACGTTATGTATGTACAAGCATCTGAAATATCAAAAAACGAAGCAAATTATGAACTTGTCAGTAAAATAAGAGCTTCTTTTTTGATAATGGGACCGCTACTTGCACGTAACGGATATGCAAAAGTTTCACTTCCTGGTGGTTGTGCTATTGGACTACGGCCAATAGATTTACATCTTAAAGGTTTTGCAGCATTAGGTGCGGAAATAGTACAAGAACATGGCTATGTGATAGCAAAAACAAAAGGGCTACGAGGAAATAAAATATATCTTGATTTTCCTAGCGTTGGTGCTACAGAAAATATTATGATGGCCGCTGTTTTAGCAGAAGGTGAAACTATAATAGAAAACTGTGCTGTTGAACCTGAAGTCGAAGATTTAGCAAATTTTCTAGTTAGCCTTGGTGCAAATATAACAGGAATAGGAACGGATAGTTTAAAAATTAATGGTGTTAAGAATTTACAAGGTTCAGAGTATAGTATAATACCTGATAGAATAGAAGCTGGTACATTTATGGTAGCTTCAGCTATTACAGAAGGGGATATAACTATAGAAAATGTCTTAATACATCATTTAAAACCTATAGTTGCAAAACTTCGGGAAGTAAATATGACTGTAGAAGAAACAGATAAAGGAATACGAGTTTTCAAAGAAAAAGATATGATATTAAAAGCCGCAGACATAAAAACAATGCCTTATCCAGGATTCCCTACGGATATGCAGGCACAGTTTATGAGCCTTCTATCAGTAGCAAAAGGAGTTAGCACAGTAACAGAGACAGTATTTGAAAATAGATTTATGCATGTAGGCGAACTAAAACGAATGGGCGCAGATATAAAAATTGATTCAAGATCGGCTGTTATAGAAGGCGTTTCAAATTTAGCAGGTGCAAATGTAAAAGCCACAGATTTGCGTGCAGGTGCTGCGCTTATTTTAGCTGCTTTAAAAGCGGAAGGTATAACAGAAATACGAGATATTTATCACATAGATCGTGGTTACAACTCCATAGATGACAAGCTAAGAAGTCTTGGTGCAAAAATAACAAGAGTAAATTTAGAAAAAGATTAAGGTCAAGAGATTAAGATCAAAAGATGAAGACCGTGGGCATTTCATCCCCACTACCCCTGACAAGCGCAGCACGCCTGACCGCTTTTTTGCAAGCACTATCGTGCTTGCTTTTTTTATTATTAGAACTATTTATGATTCGTTTGTTCAATTTAAGGCGATTTTCTCGGCGAACAGGGCAAGCTACGCTTGCGCAATTACGTGGTCAAGCGCACGTGCACTTGCAGGGGCCAGAGTCCCCAAAGTTTAATCTTTTAATCTTTTGACGACTGATATTTCATCGTAAGTTTTTAGCTCTTGCAAAGATTTTATTATGTCTCTAGTAATGAGTTCGCCTGGTACTAAAAGTGGTATTCCTGGTGGATATGGTGTTACAAATTGAGCTGATATCATATTGTGACTACTTTCAAGTAGAACTCTTTTTGTAGACATATGCATGGCTTCCCTTGGTGATAGTATAGTTTGGTTTTTAAAAGCTTCATGTAACATAATTTTTTTTAGTTTTTCATTTTCTATACGATTATTTAAAGATCGTATTGCTTTTGCTAGAAGCTTAAAACCATAGTCTGTATCCGCTACGCTTGTCATTGCTAAAATATGTGTGTTGCTACTTAGTTCTACTTGAATTTTATAATTTTCGTATAAATCTCGATCTATATTTTTAGCTGATATATTTTTTTTGATATGAAAAACTAATTTACTTATGTCTATATCTTGTATAACATAGCGGCGTTTAAAATCTTCACCTATTAGCTCTATATTTTTGCAATCAGAGATAAATTCCCTAAAATTTTTCAACCGCTTTACATATAAATTAAACTCATGTTCAGAATTTAAAAGAAAATTTAAACATATATCAATACTTGCCATGAGCATATACGATGGACTTGTCGTTTGTATCATACTTATGTTGTTTGCAAGTAATTCTTTATTTACTAAATTTCCCTGCACATGTAGCACTGAGGTTTGTGTAAAAGAGGGCAGAGTTTTGTGTAAACTCTGTACTACTATATCGGCCCCTTGTTTCAGTGCTGTTTCTGGAAAGCTAGTACTAAAATTAAAATGCGCTCCGTGAGCTTCATCTACTATAAGTATTTTATTGTGATGATGCACTATTTCCGCAATTGCCCGAATATCTGAAGTAAATCCTTCGTATGTCGGGCTAGTTATTAAAACTGCTTTTATATTTTCATCTTTTTCAAGCTCTATTTTAATATCGTTTGGAGACACTCCACCTACAACACCAATATCCGTCACATTTGGATAAATATATTTAGGATATGCCCCTGAATATATTAAACCACTAAAAACACTTTTATGACTATTTCTTGCTATCAGTATTTTATCTCCATCTTTACAAACAGTCATTATAGCCGCTATTATGCCCCCGCTTGACCCATTAACCATCAAAAAACTTTCATGTGCATCAAAAACTTTTGCACACCGTATATTCATTTCTTTTATTAGTCCTTGTGGGTCATGCAGGTTGTCCATATCGCCAAACTCTGTAATATCATAATTTATTAACTCGTTTTCAAAAAATAAAAATTTTGGATTCCTTTTATGCCCTGGCATATGAAAAGGATATATGTTTTTATCTATATACCGATTAAGTGTTGAATATATACCTTCCATAACTAAATATATTTATCGACAAATTTCCACATGGTATCTAAGTAAAGCTGCCTATCTTTGCTATAAGCTTTGGCGTGAGCCGCATCTTTCACAAGTAAAATTTCCTTCTCTCCACCAGCTTGTTCATATAATTCAAATACCATAGAGGTCGGCACAAAATCATCTTTGTCACCATGTATAAAAAGTATAGGCAACTTTGTTTTTTGTATCTGTCTAATAGCTGAACCTTGATGCCCAAGGAATCCGTAACCAGCCTTAACTCTGAAAACTGCATCTACTGCATACATAAGAGGAAAAGCTGGCAACCCCCATCGTTCTTTTAATTGATGTTTGAATATATCAAGTATACTTGTATATCCACAATCTTGTACAACACATTTTACATTTGAAGGTAAATCTTCGCCCGATACCATCATTACAGTTGATCCACCCATAGATACACCATAAAGAACTATTTCAGCATCTTTATCTTTTTCTATTATTCTATCAATCCAGCTCATGACATCTAATCTGTCATGCCAGCCCATGCCTATATAATCCCCTTCACTTTTCCCATGACCTCTACAATCTGGAGTCAAAACATTAAAACCTTTTCCTATAAATCTTTTTGCCCTTCCTGACATGGCACAAGAATTATCAGTATACCCATGAACAAGAATTGCCCATTTATTAGATTTTTCTTTAGCCATGCTTTCATAAGCATGTATTTTAAGTCCATCAAAAGAAGTTGTATATACAGACTCGCCCAAAGGCTTCTTATTAATAACTTTATCTTTTCTTACTATCGCCTCTTTAAAAAAATAATTTCCAGCAGAAACTACAGCAGCAGATAAAGCTACAGTTGCACTGGCTAAAACCAATATTTTAGTATTTTTCTTCATATTTATAGTCCTCCTTTTTAAAATATTAAAACCCTTAAAACCGTGGGATTCCGTCCCAAACCCTGGTCGCTTTTTGAAAAAAGCAACGCAAAAACTTTAGGCAAGCGCATTCGCGCTTGCAAAAAAAGCGGTCAAGCGCGCTGCGCTTGTCGGGGTGGTGGGGCTGAAAGCCCCACGGTCTTAATTTTTTTAACCTTTATACCAAAAAACACCCAAGAATGAGTCTTAGGCGTTTTTTGATAATTTTTCTGTCTTATTATTTACCAGCTAGGTATGCATTTATACTTTGTACTAATTCTTCAACATTATGACCATGAGAAGATGCCGCTTGTTCTAGCGTTTCAGATTGAGCAGATGGACAGCCAGCACAATTCATACCTGCTTCCATGAGTATAGGAATAACACCTCTATCTATAGAAATAATTTCAGAAATCATCATATCTTTGTTAACCATACTTAAAAACCTCCTTTTTTTGATTTTAAAACAATCCTATTATAATACATGTTGAAGAAAAAATAAAGTTAAATTTGATTAAGTCAACAGTTCAAACCCTCTGAAATATTTAAAAATAGCACGTCCAATTATATTTCCTTCAGGTACAAAAGTTATACGCCATGTTCTTGAATCTGCCGAGTTATTTCTATTATCCCCAAGTACAAAAAATTCGCCTTCTGGTATTTCAAAAGGACCCCAACTGCCATGAAAAGGTTCTTTTCTAAAATCTTCATCTTCTGCAAGCAATTCACCATTTATATACACTTCACCATTTATAATTTGAAGCGTTTCGCCTGGAAGTCCTATAATTCTTTTGATGTACAATACTTCTTCACGTTCTGGGTTCTCAAAAACAACTATATCAAATCGATTTGGGCTAGAGAACATATAAGAAAGTCTAAACGCTACTATTCTATCATTTGGTATAATCGTACTTTCCATACTTCCAGTTGGTATCTGTGCATTTACTATCACAAAGTTAGTTATAACTAGTGCAAATACAATCGCAAAAAATATAGTTTTAACCCAACTTATTATTTCCGCTTTTATTTCCTCTTTCAAACTTTCCAGCTCCTTCTTATATTTTATAAATTCTCAACTAACTATAACATAATTGCCAAATTTTTAATACCAATTTTAAAAAAGATAAAGATGGTGGACTCCGTCCACACCTGCAAGCTTTTTGTAAAAAGCTTGACCAAAAACTTTGACGCTTAGGCTAATGCCTAAGCTTTTTTAATTGCCTCCTAAGTTAATACTCAAAATAGGACACAAAAAAGCAAGCACGTATGTGCTTGCTAAATG
>JGI994J12354_10003681_pt1 | contig 14188 bp, 12 predicted proteins | sample IntmicLarv3ML3BL_FD_12354 | JGI IMG/M metagenome (IMG submission 12354)
ATTGGCAATAGTCACCGCATTCATGACCGCGTTCTACATGTTCCGCATGTGGTACATGACCTTCAAGGGCAAGCCCGGTCACGGAGGCGAACACTGCCACGGAGAGTCACCGAAATCCATGACCGTTCCGCTGATCATACTTTCAGTATTCGCAGCGGCACTCGGTTCGATAATCCTGTTCGGATTCGATGAGTACATAACCATCGGAATAAACGCACTTGGACAATTCCAGGTCGGGAACGGACACGGACACGGAATGATGACCTACCTCGAGGATCTCTTCGGAAGCATATACACTTACATCACGATAGCGCTCGTCCTGATCGCCATAGGCATTGCTTACATCATGTACAGCAAGCGCTCGTTCGATCCGGGAAAACTCAACAGGAACGGCAACTCGTTCCTGTACAAAGCGCTCACGAAGAGATGGTGGTTCCCGCAGCTTTACGACCAGATAGGCTGGAAACTCGGATACGGAGTGGCCAAAGGCGTAGAGTTCGTCGACACACAGGTGATCGACGGGACCGTCAACGGATTATCGTCGGCGGTCGTCGGAAGCGGAGAATCGCTCAGCAAGATGCAGACAGGCAATGTGAGAAGTTACGCCACGGTGGTCGTAATAGGCATCGCTGCGCTTTTCGCCGTGATGCTTGCTCTATTCTACTTCATGGGAGGAGGGATCTAAATGTTCTTCGAATTACCCTTTGAGATACCGCACTTGCTGATCTGGCTGTTGGTCCTTCCCTTGGTGGGAGCGATCATGACCCTGTTCATGGGTGGAGACAGACAGAAATACGCGAAATATGTGGCCGGGATATTCTCGGCTGCCACAATGATACTGTCGATGGTGCTCCTTTTTACAGAGGACCTGTCGATATACAACGAGAACTTTGCGTGGATAGAAACAGCAGGCCTCAAGATGTCATTCATCTTGGAGGTCGACGGACTGAGCATACTGATGGTGTTCCTGACGGGATTACTGTTATTCTTGGTCACCCTGTTCTCCGCGCGTGAGAAAGACAAACCGAACTACTTCTTCACATTGATATTGGCAATGGGAGTGGGTCTGATGGGCGTATACATGTCTGCGGATTACTTCCTGTTCTACATCATGTGGGAAGTGACCCTGATCCCGATGTTCTTCATGATATCGTGGTTCGGAGGACCCAGAAGGCACTATGCTGCCATCAAGTTCTTCATATACACCCATGTGGCAAGTCTGGTGATGCTGATCGGTATATTCGCGCTCGTCTTCCAGGCGGCAGGTTCGGGAATTGCCGATTTCTCATTCGCCGCAGTGCTTGGCGGAACATTCGGTACAACGTTCCAGATATTGGTGTTCGGGCTGCTGTTCTTCGGATTCGCGGTCAAAATGCCTATTGTTCCGTTCCATACATGGTTGCCGGATGCCCATACAGAAGCTCCGACCGCAGGTTCGGTCCTGCTGGCCGGTGTCATGCTTAAAATGGGTTCGTACGGTATCATCAGGATCTGTCTTGAGGTATTGCCGGAAGGGGCCGAGTATTGGCAACCGATAATGATATTCATCGGAATACTTGCGATGATATACGGAGCGTATGCTTGTATTGCACAGAAGGATCTGAAGAAAATGGTCGCGTTCTCATCGATCAGCCATATGGGTATGGTCATGATCGCGATGGGATGTCTGTCCGATGTCGGTATTCAACTTGCGATATTCCAGATGTTCGCTCATGGTCTTATTTCCGCAGTCCTCTTCATGGTTTGCGGAATGGTAGGTCACAATGTCGGAACAAGAGAGATCCCCCTCTTGGGAGGTCTCGCAGGGAAGGTGCCCGTGCTTGCAGCATTCATGATGTTCGGATTCATGGCATCTCTCGGATTACCGCCTTTGGTGGGATTCATCGCGGAATTCGGAATAATATTCGCGTTCTACGATTACGCAACATCCATAGACATGGCATGGTTGATCGTATTCTGTCTCCTGTCGCTGATGTTGACCGCAGGATATTACCTGTGGGCAATGCAGAGATCGATGTTCGGAAGATTGACCGACAAGATCGACCTGTCGCACATACACGATGTGAACAGGCCGGAAGCCATCGCACTCGGAGTACTTTGCGGACTCATCGCGTTGTTCGGTCTTTGGCCGGACCTTGCGCTGGGATACATAGAGGATTACGCCGTACAATTGGCGTCCTCACTGGCGGTGGTGTAAATGATGTCTGATATTTTGTCATGTATAACTGATGTATTCAAGGAATTCACTCCGCTGGCACCGATGCTGATAATGATCATCGGCGCACTGATAATGCCCGCGATGTACTTTGCATCGAAGAGAAGGAACTTCGTGACGGCAGTTACGCTTGTGGTGATCGCGATCTCCGCATTCGTGAACATCGTCATGATGGTCGAAGGGTATCAGGGAGACTACGCCAACCTGTTCACGTACGACGCGTTCACCGGTGTGATGGTACTGCTGTTCCAGATAGTGGTATTCTTGGTCGCCATGGTGTCCGCGGCAAGTACCGAGACGACAAGGGCGCATTACGGTGCGTATAATGCACTGCTTCTTGCGGCGACTGTCGGTATGATGTTCGTAGCGGCATCCAGCGACCTCATCACGATCTTCGTGGGAGTTGAACTGGTGAGCATATCCTCGTATGTTCTCGTCGCAATGAAGAGGAACGATCCCAGAGCCGCCGAGGCTGCTGTGAAATACGTTATTATCGGAGGACTGTCGACCGCGATAACCATCTACGGATTATCGATGCTGTACGGTGTCGCCGGAACAACGAACATCGCAGATATCGCCGCCGCGCTCTCAACGGATGGATTCTCTTGGGCGTTCGGAATAGCGATGATCACGATGATCGCAGGTTACGGATTCAAGATCGCCGCGGTTCCGTTCCACATGTGGGCACCCGATGTCTACGAGGGAGCAGCAACACCCGTGTCGGCGTTCCTGGCAACGGGATCCAAGAAGATGGGTCTCGTGGTGTTCTTCAAGATCTTCCTGGTGATGTTCGTCGCCGGAAGTTCCGTTGCAGCTTTTGCGACCGAAGAGATACAGTACGCGTTCGCGATAATCGCCGCCATAACAATGACGGTGGGAAACATCGTTGCGATATCCCAGAACAATATCAAGAGGATGCTTGCATACTCAAGTATCGCACAGGCAGGTTACATCCTGATCGTCATGGCGGTCATGTCCGAATATGCCTTGGCAGGCGGTCTCTTCCACATGTTCACACACGTGTTCATGAAAGGTGGAGCCTTCATCATAGTCGGTGCGTTGATCTGTGCAGGTGTCGGAGAGAAGATCTCGGATTACAGAGGACTCGGAAGGAGAGCACCGTTCCTAGCGTTCGCGATGCTGCTGTTCCTGTTCTCGCTTGCGGGAATACCGCCTTTGGCAGGATTCACATCCAAGTTCATCCTGTTCTCTTCGGCGATATACGATAACGGTGTGATGACCCAGTGGGTATGGTTGGCGTTCGTTGCCATCCTCAATTCTGCGATCTCCCTATACTACTATGCAAGGGTCGTGAAGGCCATGTACATAGAGAAGGGTGAATCAAAAGAGAAGATCAAAGTACCTTATGCATTCACCGTAGCGGTCGCGATCTGTGTGATATTCACGATCGTACTCGGAGTATATCCGCAGTTGATCATGGACTTCTGTGCAGACGCAGCATCTGTATTGTTCGGATAAAAAACCCCTTAAACAAACTTCCCTTTTTACTTTCTTTTTCACCGAAAAACGCGGTCATTTTCTTTATGCGGACCTTAATGGTATTTTCATATCATTAAAATAAACACCCAGATTTGAAAAGGATTAAGTAGAATCTTAACATCCCAATTGTAATGGATGTACACTGGTATTCTTCTATTCATGAGGACCTGGAAAAGGTCGAATCTATAATGGATGAGACAGTGCGATCTGAAAATCTCAAATTGACGGAGATCTGTCAATATGTTCTGAACTCCAACGGCAAAAGGATACGGCCCGCGATGTGCATTCTTTCGTTCAAAGCGTGCGGCGGAGGAGACCCGTCAAAAGCAATAAAGGTGGGCGCGGCGTTGGAGATAATCCACAATGCTACGTTGGTGCATGATGATATCAACGACCAAGGCGAACTTCGCAGAGGGGCAAAGGCAGCATACAAACAATTCTCGATAAGCAGATCGATAATAGCGGGAGATTTTCTCTTCGTCATGGGATTCCGATTCATCCGTTCGGTGTCCATGGAGGTCGTTGACTATATTGTAGAGGCTGCGACGTCGATGAGTGCCGGTGAATTCGATCAAAAGGACTTTGAGCACAATGTGAAGGTCGCTGAGGCAGATTATATGAAAATAATCGAAGGCAAGACCGCAAGACTCATCGAAAGCGGGGCAAAGTCCGGGGCTTTGCTCGCAGGCGCGGATATCGAAACGATAGGTAAGATCGGAGAGTTCGCGCACAACGTAGGCATGGCATTTCAGATAATCGATGATACGTTAGATGTCATCGGTGACGAAAAAGTAACAGGAAAGCGAACCGGAAGCGATATCATGGAGGGAAAACCGACACTCCCGATAATATTTGCCATGGAAGATCCAAAGCACGGGAGCCGGATAAGGGAGATCTTTGAGATGGACGCTCCCGAATGGTCGGATATCGCTGAGGCTGTGGACCTCATAAAGAAGACGGATTCGATCACCAGATGCGCTGAAAAAGCAAAGAGCATCGTGAATCACGCAAAGGTCTTCCTGAACGATCTCGATCCATCAGAATATAAGACAGCACTTTTTGAAATGGCCGATTACATCGTGAGCCGCGACCGGTGATGGACATGCCCGATCGCATGAAGACCGATGTTCTGATCGTGGGGTCCGGTCCTGCCGGAAGTACCGCGGCAAGATATGCGGCGGCAAAAGGAGTCAACGTGACGGTCCTGGAACGCAGAAAGGCCGTCGGGGTTCCCGTACGTTGCGGAGAACTGATCCCGTCAAACGAGGAGATCTCGAACATGTTCCCCAACGCGGGAGATATTTCTTCCTTATTCGATATACCGAGGGGGCTTATCCAAAGGAACATAACAGGCATAGATCTGATAGATCCCAAAGGAAGGAATACGCCTTTGGAATTCACGGGGTACACCACGGACCGGGACAGATTCGATCAATACCTGATGTCGGAAGCTGAGAAAGAAGGTGCCGAGATATTGATGGAATGTCAATTCCTGAGATCGGAAAAGAATGTCGCGATGACCACTTTGGGAGAGATCGAGTACAAAATAATCGTAGGTGCAGACGGTCCGGGATCGCGTGTGGCAAAGAGTCTGGGTCTTCCAAAGAACATGCACCCGTATCCCGCCGTCACCGCACAGGCAAAGGGTGATTTCGATTCTCATGTGAAGATGTTCTTCGGAGGGATCGCTCCCGGCGCTTATGGATGGATCATACCAAAAAGCGGACAGGCAAACGTAGGTATAGGATTCTCACCCAAATTCGCCAACGGCACGTTGGGAGAATATTTTGAGAAATTCGCCAAGAAACACGATCTCGATATTATCTCAAAAACAGAAGGAAAATTCGTCCCGAGCGAAGGAATGATATCCGATCTGGTACATGATAACGGCATGGTGGTGGGAGATGCCGCGGGACAGGTCATATCCGTTAACGGAGGAGGCATTCCTCTCGCACTTATCGCGGGACAGATCTGTGGCGATGTGGCTGCGGACAGCGCGAAGAACGGAACCTCTCTCGCAAGGTATCAGGAAGAATGCGAGAAGGTGTTCAGAAGACCCCTGAGCATCGCAGCAAAAAATAAAAGGCTGGCGGACACCTTTGCATTCGGTTCCGATAAAAGAACGGCATTATGCATGAGTTTACTGGGAAACAGAAGAATGGGAAAACTCATTCGATGCAAGAAACTCTTCCCGTGATCATTTCTTTCTGCACGCTTTCATACCCGATCCGCAGATAGGGCATTCGGATGATTTTTCCTTGAACCATTTTCCGCAGCCTATGCATTTGTAATTCCACTTCTCGACCTTGGTTATGCCCGCACTCCCTACCGATCTGAATGGGACTCCGATAAGGCTTGCCACGTTCTGTATTGAATAATCATCGGACAGTATGGTCCCGCCGGTATCCAGGCCAAGTGCCAGCACAGAAATATCAACGGGAGACAATCTTCCGATATCCCCGCTTTTCTTTGCCGCTTCGTTCACTTTTTTCAAAGATCGCTGAGTACAATCCGATACCTTCAGAAGATCGCCCCACAGTTCAAGTCGGGGGTCTTTATATCTTCTCAGCTCGTCGACGACGCCCGGAGGACATAAATGTTCTTCCTCGGGCAGCTGTTCCATGGAAAACAACGCCGAAGTATCGAGTATGAGCATACACGGCAATTAGGTTCGGGTGTTATCAACTTTCCGAAAGCTTAAGTCTGTTGACAATCATTGTCTGACGAATAAGATGGATGCTTTGGAGCTTTTGGTAATAATAATCGGCGGTCTTTGGTTGTTTATCCCTGCCATGATCCCCAACTCCGCAGCGGTGGTATTCGGCGGCGGTACGAAGATAGATTTCGGAAGAACATGGCGCGGAAAACGCATCTTGGGCGATGGAAAGTCGTGGAGGGGACTCATAGGCGGAGGATTGTCGGGGGTGGCGATCGGCCTTATAATGATGGGAATAGCATCGATATGGGATCCTGAGAATTTTTGGGGATTCGGACCGCTCTACCAGAACATAGGGATAATATTCTGTCTTTCCTTCGGAGCTATATTGGGAGACCTTATGGGAGCTTTCATAAAGAGAAGGCTGGGAATGGAAAGGGGACAAAAGGCACCGATACTGGATCAATACGATTTCGTATTCGGAGCATTCCTGTTGACTTCCATTTTCTATTCACAGTGGGTATATTCAACGTACATAGAAGGATGGCATATTCTGGCATTGATCTCGATACTTTTGATAATGTTCGGGATACACAGAGCCGTGAACATAGTAGGATACAAGATGGGACTTAAGAAGGAGCCGTGGTAAAATGAACAACATATCTGAAGCGCTGGAAGAGTGCGGTGCGTTGCAATTCGGGAATTTCACCCTGGCATCGGGTGCAAAGAGCAATTATTACATAGATATAAAGAAAGCAAGTACCGATCCGCAGGTGTTGTATCTGATATCTCAGTTGATGGCAGAGAGGATGCAGGTAGAAAATCTGAGACCGGATAGGATCGCAGGCGTTGTTCTGGGATCGATACCGATTGCGGCGGCGTTGTCCATGGCAACCGGGATACCGTACGTCATGGTAAGGAAAGAGAAGAAGGATCACGGCACACAGAAGCTCATCGAAGGGAATCTGCGTCCGGGCGAGAAGGTTCTCGTCATTGAGGATGTGATCACTACCGCCGGTTCGAGCATGTCTGCGATAAAGACACTCAGAGAGAACGGGGCAAACGTCACCGATCTGATGTCTGTGATCGACCGCGAAGGCGGCGGCAGGGAGAATCTGGCAGGCATGGGCGTGAAATTATACGCTCTGGTCAAAGGTTCGGAGATCGTGAAAGGGAAAATATGAGGCCGGAACCCGATTGTAGATTATGCGATCTGTGCAGCGGTCGTACGAACATGGTCCTTCCCAGCGGGAACCTGGATTCCGGAATAGTATTCGTCGGTGAAGCGCCGGGCGAAAGAGAGGACCTTTCCGGAAAACCCTTCGTGGGAAGATCCGGGAAATTATTGGATTCGATAATGGAAGAAGAAGGGATCGACAGGGACAAAGTGATGATCACGAACACCGTCAAATGCCGTCCTCCCGAGAACAGGGATCCAACCAAAGAAGAAATGACCGCGTGCCGTCCGTTCCTGGACCACGAACTGTTTGATAAAAAAGTGGTGATCGGGCTGGGAAAATCCGCATGCAGGGACCTGATGGACTACGAAGGGAAGATGTCGGATGTGGCCAACATAATGGTGACCATCAGGATAAAGGACAGAGACGTGAATTTTATCCCCACATATCATCCCGCGGCCTGCATATACAGCAAAGAGGCAAGAGGGGCGTTGAGAGAGACGATGAGAATGATCCTCGATAAATTCCCGGAGGAGCTATGAGACCAGCAGGGTTCGCCATCGACATGGACGGTACGATCTACAAAGGGAATGTTGTGATCCCCGGGGCAGTGGAATTCATCGAGTACCTGAAGGATAACGATATTCCTTTCATATTCCTTACGAACAATTCTTCCAACGCAAGAAACCATTACGTCGACAAACTGAACAGAATGGGGTTCAATGTCGAAAGAAAGAGGATACTCACGTCGACCGTTGCCACGGCACGTTTCATCAAAGAGAATCGAAAAGGAAAGAAAGTATATCCGCTGGCAACACCCGACGTAACTAAGGAATTGATCGATCTGGGTATTGAAATTGTGAACGAGAATCCGGACATAGTGTTGTTGTCCTTCGACAGGACCATAACCTTCGATAAGATCAATACGGCATATCACTTCATTGTCGGTGGCGCGGAACTCATCGCAACTCATCCCGATGATCTCTGCCCTACGGAAGAGGCGTACGATGTGGACATCGGCCCATTCATAAGATTGTTCGAATCGCTCACGGGAAAGGATGCGTTGATCATCGGAAAACCCAACGAATACATGTTGGAGATGGCAGCGTTGGAGATGAACGTTCCCAAAGAACAGATAGTCATGGTGGGAGACAGACTGTACACCGACATGAGAATGGCACACGATGCGGGTACTCTGTCGGTGATGGTACTCAGCGGAGAGGCAAGGGTCGAGGACCTGAAAGGTACTGAAATAAAGCCTACTTTTGTCGTGGGATCTGTCAAAGATATAGTGTCGTTGATGAAAAACGATTGATATCTCTGTGTTCTTTCGTTTCTAGGTTGGTTTATATATTAAGCTCGCGTTATTACTTTGTTCGTGCGCGAACGGCAGTGGGATGCATAACGCGGGCAGAGCCTGTGTTCCCTGAAAGGGGTCTAAACGTGTACTTGAAGCAGGTTGAGCTGGAAAATTTCAAATCGTTCGGCGGTAAACTAACGGTTCCGCTTATGGAAGGATACATGGCAGTCACGGGACCGAACGGTTCCGGAAAGTCCAATATCACCGATGCGATCCTTTTCGTTCTTGGCCCGAAGAGCTCGAAAGCCGTGAGAGCAGGAAAATTAACGGACCTCATTTTCGACGGCGGTAAATCAAAGAGCAAAGCGGGATACACGAAAGTATCGCTGGTGTTCGATAATACCGACAGGGTAATGCCATGGGATGATGATGTGGTCAGACTCACCCGTTTTGTGAAGATATCGGACAACGGAACGGATTACAGCTCGTATTTCTTCATCAACGACAGGAAATCCACCTTGGGAGAGTTCGACAGCCTGCTGACCAAAGCGAGGATCAGTGCCGATGGGTACAACATGGTACAGCAGGGAGACGTCACCCGGATCGTTCAGATGGGCAACATGGAAAGAAGACGCGTGCTGGACAGCATATCGGGTATAGCAAGTTACGATGCGGACCTCGAAAAGGCCAGGAGCGAGAGGGCGGAAGCCGAGATAAATCTGGACCGTATCAAGATCGTTGTCGAAGAACTCGAGAAACAGATCGAGAAACTCGAGAAGGACAAGGAAGACGCAAAGAAATACATCGACACGCAGAACCTTCTCGAAGTTGCTAAAGCACAGTCGGTGCACAGGCAGTTGCAGATAGAAGAAGCCAAACTTCAGGGGTTGTCGGAGCAGATTGTCTCCCTGGACAACGAGATCAGAACACTTACAGAGCACAAAGAAGCGCTCAAACAACGTTCCGCTGAGAACGAAGAAGCGATCCTTGCCAAAGAAAGGGAGATAGGCGACAAGGTCGGCCCCGAGTACAAGGAGATAAAAGACAAGATCGAGGGCACGAAGATAAAGATCGCGAATCAGAACGATCGTGTCGAACGTGCCGCCGAGGATATAGAGGAACAGGAATCATTCCGCACTTCTTTCGAGGAATCCATCAACGAAAGGTTGGTGGAACGCCGGAGTGCCGCCGAGACCCTTGCGGGAATATCCATAGAACTGGAGAATATAGAGAAGGATCTCGACGTGGCCAAGAAGGAGGATCTCTCGATAAGCGAGGAGATGTCCAAGCACGGCGGCGAACATACCTCACTTCAGAACAGACTGTCTCAATTGGACACGGATATCGATTCGAAGGAAGAGGAAGAACACGATGCGGAAGTAAGGCTTGCAAAAGCGGAGACCGTGGCGGACGAACTCAGAAGAGCACAGGCATCATTGGAGGAGAGACTTCAAACCGCGGCATTCGAGATCAAGGATGCGGAGTGGAATCTCCAGCAGGTGAAGGAAGAGGCAGGTCCGCTGGTAAACTCGGAGAACACATCGAACAGGATACTCGAGGCCAAGAGGAAAGAGGCAGAGTTGGAGCGTCAGGAAGGGGAACTGAGGGACGCGATAAGAAGGCTGGAAACAGAATACAACGAACTTGCGGCAGAGAAAAAGATAACGAACAGGATGAACCGCGGGGACGAAGCTGTTCAGGCGATCCTGGAACTCAGAGATAAGGGTCAGGCATCCGGTATACACGGAACGGTCCAGGAATTGGCTACCGTTCAGCCGGGATACGAGGTTGCGTTATCGGTCGCGGCAGGCGGGAAGATGAAGTCGATAGTGGTCGACGACGACCAGGTAGCATCCGACTGCATATCATATCTCAAGAAAGAGAAGCTCGGAAGGGTAACATTCCTTCCTCTGAACAAGATGGTCGGCGGAAAACCGAGAGCCAAGGCGATAATGTCCATCAAACAGACCGAGGGATACGCCACCGACCTCATAGATTACGATCAAAAATACGCCAATGTGTTCTGGTTTGTGTTCCAGGATACGCTGGTCGTGAACTCGATGTCCGAGGCCCGCGCCATAATGGGCGGGATAAGGATAGTGACCAAAGGCGGAGAATTGCTGGAAGCGTCCGGTGCAATGACCGGAGGTACTCTCAGTCCTCAGAACATAATGAAATTCGGAGCGGCTTCCGAATCGAAATTGGAAGAGGTAAGCGCTAAGCTCAGAGGAGCGAACGATTCACTGGATGCGCTCAGAGCAAAGTTAAGGGAGATAAGGGACGGCATCCGGGCAATGGATGACGAGATGAGAAAAGCATCATCCGAAGGCATGGGTGCACAGGCTCAGATAGGTCAGCTGTCCGCAAAGATATCCGAACTGAAGAGATCGAAACAATTCCTTTCAACGGAATACGACGCAAAATGCAAGGAATGCGATAAAGCGGAGAAGGAGTTGGAAGCGGCAAAGACGGAATTGAAGAACGTCTCCAAGATGTTGGAAGATCTCAGGAACGAGAGAACGGCCACCAGAGAGCGTATATCCGCGATAGCTCCCGCAGAGATGCAGGAAAGGATCCAGAACGTCAGAGATAAGATATACAAACTGACGACGGAAGCATCAGAACTCAAGTCTCAGAAGAGCGCTCTGGAAACCGAGATAGCGGGATTGGACCGACAGGTACAGTCGTCCGAGGCTCAGAAGAAGGCCGTTGAGAGGAAGATCAAGGAAGACCAGGACCTGATATCCAGACACGAGAAGGAGATATCGGAGATGAAGATCGAACTGTCGGCTCTCAGGAAGATCGAGAGCGAGATGGAATCCGGTATACAGGACCTGAAGGATCAAAAGGACGAACTTGTGGAAAGGAGATACAAGCTCGACGGAGAGCGCAGTTCCACGCAAGAGAAGATAGAAACGAAGACAGGCCTGAGGTCGTCACAGGAGGCTCAGGTCAACATAGTGAATGAGAACATCGGTCAGCTCAAGACCGAGATGGCAGAGATAAAGGTAGAGGTCGTGACACCGATACCCTCAGAAGAGGAGATCAAACGCACGATAAGGTCATGCGAGAACATATTGTCGAGGATCGGCAACGTGAACCTGCGTGCGATAGAGGATTACGAAGAAAGGACAAAGAGGCACAACGGTCTGATGGAGGACGTGGATCGGCTGAACAGGCAGATAAAGGATCTGAATGATCTCACGGATTCACTCAACTCGCAGAAGAAAGGATTGTTCATGCAATCCTACAGTGCTGTAAACACCAATTTCAAAGAGATATATTCCCAACTCTCAGGGGGAGGAGAGGCATTCATGGGACTGGAGAACGAGAATGATCCGTTCGTCGGAGGTCTTACGATCAACGCGAAGCCGAAAAACGGTAAGCTGTTAAGATTGGAAGCACTGTCCGGCGGTGAGAAATCACTCACCGCACTGGCGTTCATATTCGCGATCCAAGAGTATCAACCCTCCCCGTTCTATGTGTTGGACGAAGTGGACATGTTCTTGGACTCAGTCAATGCGGAAATGGTCGCCAGAAGGATAAAGGAAAGCTCCAGAAAGGCACAATTCATACAAGTATCGTTGAGAAAGGTCACGTTGGCGATGGCAGATCACCTTATCGGTGTGACGAGACCGCCGTCCGGTATAAGCAAGGTCATAATGCAGCCGGACTTGGCCGAAGTATCAAAATACGAAGAAGAAGCATTAAGGGAACAAGAAGGCAAAACATAAGATCGGATGGGATGGGATGCAAATGGAAGGAGAAATGAAGAGAGAAGCTATGGAGCAACATCTGTTGTTCCACAAGGCACTGAGCGAGGATAACGAATCCTTTGTCCGTATCAGTGGATACGTTGACATACTGGAGAAGGCCGAGACCGGGGAGAAACTAAACGACCCCGTGGACGAATCCATAAGGGCGATATTCAGTCTGGTGCTTGAGAACGGGATCGACCCCTGGGAGATAGACCTCAGGGAATTCGTTAAGCTGTATTCGAAGAAGGTTGCCGAGAACACTTTCGATATGATCGTGGCAGGTAAACTGATCCTCATGGCCTGGAAGATACTCAGGCTCCAGTCGGAGGTCACTTATTCAAGGATGGACGAACCGACCGAAGAGGAATTCTTCGATTTCGACTTCAGTTTCGAGGACGAGGATGCCCGCATGTTCGTTCCCGAAGTATCGTTCAGGGAGGCCTACCAGAGAGAGGTGGTCCGCCCGGTCACTATGTATGAACTCCTCGATGCGTTCGAAGAGGCAAGGGAAGAGATCGAGATCCAGCGTGAAAGGGAACGTGTGAGATCCGAACTCAATGAAAAGGTACCGAAGAAATTCGACAACAAGGCCCACGACGAAGATGACAAGAGGGATGTGGAGCTTGTTTGGGAAAAGATAAGGAAGATGGGCTTCGGTCCGCTTCAGATAAACGAACTGTACACGACGGAGATAATGGAAAATCTCAGAGTATTCATCTCCGTTCTGCATCTGGTGAGAGACGGAAGGCTTTCCATATGGCAGGAATCGCTTCCCGCAGGGGACATATTCATCGAGATGTTGATCCCCGGCCTCTCATTGGAGGGTTCGGAAGGAATAGAGGCGGTGCACTGAAGTGAGCGAGAAGGGCGCGGTCGAAGCAGCACTCTTCTCAAGTTCCGAGAACCTTCGCATATCCGACATCGCAGAGAAAACGGGATTATCCGAAGAGGATGTCAGATATGCGCTCAGAGACCTGAGGAAGGAGTACGAGGATCGGGATTCGGCGATAATGATCGCCAAGATTGGCAGCGAGTTCAGGATGATGCTCAGAACCGAATATTCCGATTACACCGGGATGTTCGCCAAAGCGGAGATGACCGGAGGGATGATGCGCACCCTCAGTACGATAGCTTACAATCAACCGGTCCTTCAGTCGGAGTTGTTCAGGACCCGCGGTCCGCGGACGTATGATGATGTTCATGCCCTGATAGCGATGGATTTCGTATCGGGGAAGAAATCCGGTCAAACTCTTGAACTCACAACGACGAAGAAATTCTCCGAATATTTCGGTATCGGAAGCACAAGAGTGGCCGATATAAGGAAATGGATCGAGTCTCAGGCGAAGAACAAGTAACCTCTCTTTGTAAAGTAGAGGAAAAGCTTTTAATCAAACACCTTATCGGTCACATGATAACATGGTAATGCCGCAAGCCCTACTTGAGAAGTCTATCGATAAGCGCATATCTTTACTTTTAAAAGACGGAAGGATATTGGAGGGCAAGTTGACCGGTTTTGATGAGTACATGAACATGGTCATGGACGAAACCGTTGAAAACAATGCATCCGGCGAAGAGGTAAGA
>JGI994J12354_10003682_pt1 | contig 14185 bp, 7 predicted proteins | sample IntmicLarv3ML3BL_FD_12354 | JGI IMG/M metagenome (IMG submission 12354)
TTGGTGAGGTAATGGATCAAACCGTTTATGCCTACATATCCGATGGTGGTGTTCAGGAAGAAATATCACAGGGTGCAGGGCGTATTGCCGGCCATTTGGGGCTCGACAACCTTGTGATGTTCTACGACTCAAACAACATACAACTCTCAACCACCGTAAACGAAGTTACGTGCGAAGATGTTGAAATGAAATACCGCGCCTGGGGATGGGAAGTAATGACCATCGACGGCAACAACGCCGTGCAAATTCGCGAGGCACTGGCAAAGGCCAAATCCGTAAAGGGTCGCCCTACCCTGATTATCGGTGAGACGGTGATGGGCAAAGGCGCCAAAACAAAAGAGGGTGCCAGCTACGAAAACAACTGTGCCACACACGGCATGCCGTTGGGCGAAAGCGGTGCATGCTTTACCAACACGGTTAAAGGGTTAGGCGGTGATCCGGAAAAGCCATTCCAGATATTCCCTGAAGTGGCCGCGCTGTATGCCAAACGCGCCGAAGAACTAAAAAAGCTGGTCGCTGAAAAGCGCGCCGGATTCGATAAATGGGCAGCTGCCAATCCCGAAAAAGCAACGAAATTCAACGAGTTCTTCTCAGGCAATACTCCCACCCTAAACTGGGATGCCATAGAGCAAAAAGCCGACACGGCTACTCGCGTGGCATCGTCGACTGTATTGTCATTCTTAGCCGAGAATGTTGAAAATATGATTGTGTCGTCGGCCGACCTTTCCAACTCCGACAAAACCGACGGATTTTTGAAAAAGAGCAAAGCGTTGACAAAAGACGATTTCTCGGGCGCGTTTCTGCAAGCCGGTGTGTCTGAGCTCACTATGGCATGCCTCTGCATCGGTATCACATTGCACGGGGGCGTATATGCAGCCTGTGGCACTTTCTTTGTATTCTCCGACTACATGAAGCCCGCCATCCGCATGGCCGCGCTGATGGAGTTGCCCGTTAAATTTATCTGGACGCACGATGCCTTCCGCGTAGGCGAAGACGGCCCCACACACGAGCCTGTTGAGCAAGAGGCGCAAATACGCCTGATGGAGAAACTTCAAAACCACAAGGGTGAAAACTCAATGCTTGTACTTCGTCCGGCCGATGCCGAAGAAACCACCGTGGCTTGGCGTTTGGCGATGGAAAACACCCGCACACCGACAGGATTGATTTTCTCGCGTCAAAACATAAAGAGCCTACCCTCGAAACTGTGCCGTAAAACCGATGCCGGACAAGCATCGAAAGGAGGCTATGTGGTTGAATGCGACGGCAACCCCGATGTAGTGCTGTTGGCTTCGGGTTCGGAAGTAGCAACATTGGTCGAAGGTGCCGCGCTGTTGCGCAACGATGGCATCAAGGTACGCATTGTATCGGTTCCGTCCGAGGGGCTATTCCGCTCGCAAAACGAAGAATATCAAACGGCCGTACTTCCCGGAGGCATTAAACGTTTCGGCCTTACCGCCGGGCTTCCCGTAACCCTCGAAGGACTGGTAGCCGGGCAAGGAGCTGTTTGGGGATTGGGATCGTTTGGCTTTTCGGCCCCTTACACTGTGCTAGACAATAAGTTAGGATTTACCGGAAACAATGTTTACGAACAAGTTAAAAAGTTATTGGCGTGATGACTATACGCAACGATATTCCGTTGGGCATTTGCTGTGACCATGCCGGATTTCAGACAAAAGAGCATCTGGCAACTTGGCTGAGGGCACAGCAAATCGAAGTGAAAGATTTTGGCACCTATTCGCCCGGCAGCGTTGACTATGCCGACTATGCCCACCCTCTCGCTGTTGCGGTTGAGCGGGGTGAGGTATATCCCGGAATAGCTATATGCGGGAGTGGAAACGGCATAGCCATGACCCTGAACAAGCATCAGGGCATACGTGCCGCCATTTGTTGGACAAACGATGTTGCCGACCTCTCTCGCGCACACAACGATGCCAATGTGCTGGTGCTGCCGGGGCGTATAATCGCAAACGAGATTGCCGAACAAATCACGGAAACATTCCTCTCAACCCCGTTCGACGGCGGTCGCCACCAAACGCGCATCGAAAAAATTCCGGTGAAGTAAGGAAATCCAGTAAATGACACGTAGTGACGGGAGTTTTTTAAATTTTCAAAGGTCTCTACTCCCCCTTAACCGACTTCAAAACGCCCGGATAGGGTATGTGCATCCCGGCAACGGGCATGTCATGTTGACGTAGGTAATTGAGTGTAGCCCGACGCGATTTAATGGCCGTTTCAGGATCAACATCGTAGATTACTGCCACATCGGGATGAGCAATCTGGAGGGATGTGGCATGGGTCAGGTCGCCCCAAATGAGCAATTGCTCACCTTCCGACTCAAGCAACACCATGGTATGTCCGGGCGTATGTCCGGGCGCGGAAATAGCGAAAAAATCCTTCAAAATCATGGTCTTAAACCCGTCAAAACCGGCAGGTTCAACTAAACGCACCCTACCGGAATAGGCTGCCAACACCTTACGTGCCAACTCAAAACCACCTCGCTTATCCTCGGGCAAACGGTTCATCGCCTCATCACCCATCCAGTAATCGTATTCGGCATACGAAAGAAAGACTTCCGCCTTGGGAAAAGCCGCCATGTCGTCGCGCAACATTCCGCCAATATGGTCACCGTGCATATGCGTAATCACTATGGCGTCAATATCTTCGGGCGCGAGCCCTACTGATTTGAGATTGTCAAACAAATTTCGACCAAATCCAGTATCAATCAACACATTATGACAACCGGACGTGAGAAGAAAGGCGTTTACCGCATTGGGAAATATGCCGTCGGGAGCATATTCTCTGACCACCTCGGGCGATGCCCCAATAAGGATGTCGATGCTGCCCGCCCTATTGGCTTCGCAAAGGGTATGCAACGTGTACCCGCCGATTTTTTGACTTATAACCGGCTGCTTTTCCTGCCCAACAAGCATTGATGCTGACAGGAATAACGTAACAGATAATAGAAATAAGCGTTTCATAAAGTAGCTTTTTTGATGAAAAGTATAAAGATAGCACAAGCAAAGTGATTTGTGTGCTTTCTGACCATAAAAAACGATATTAGACCCTTTCTCAACACCCTCGGTGGGTGTTATCTTTGTCCTCACGAAAGGATAGATTTATATGTTTTGGAAAACTATTTACTACTTCTTTGTTACCCTATGGTGTTTTGCTGATACTATTTGATTGTTTTAAACGAAACGAGGGGGGAAAATCAGTCTGATTTTCCCCCCTCGTTTTTCAATTTTAAACCCGTTCTTATTTCGCAGCTTCAATAGAAGCTTTACGGAATTCTTTCAACGCTTTTTCGATAGAAAGAGAAGCTTTTCTGGCACGAGTACCGGCAGCTTTATTTCCGTTTTCCACTTGAGCTGATGCGTCTTTTGCAAATTCTGCAAAAAGTTGGTTTAAGTTTGTTACTAAATTTTCCATGTCTATAAAGTTTTTAATTCGGATTTGAGCGTAAAGGTAATAAAAATACTTTAATGCAAACACCTATTGAGATAAATTATATCGAATTTCTCAACCTCCGCATTAAATAACATAAATTAACAACAAGCAAACCCTACTTCACTTCTTCGAAGATTAGTTGTATTATATTTCAGTTAGTTATGGATTTTAAATACAGATATGGTACAAATGAACGGGTTAATATCGGTTACTTCGTCGTACGATATTTATTTGCTCACGTCGATAATAGCATCCGGATTTTCTTTGCAAGTACTAAGAACCGACCTACAGAAGCTAACAAAGATATCATAATTCCCCCAACCATTAGGAGGATTATAGGCTTTGTATTTGTCGGGATTTGACATCAATTCCCTAATCCCCTTTTCAATAGGTTCAATCATTTGAGAAGCCGTAGTAATTCCAATTTCTTCCGGAGACCACAGCACCTGATACAAACCGACAGCCTCTGCCATCTTGTTCATATTATGCGTAACATTATGCGATGCTAATCTCGCTTCTTCATAATCGTCTTCAAGATTTTCCAATTCTTCTCGAATGTCTCTCTGCTTGTCATATAGTTCCTCTATCATCCGACGGAGTTCGTTGAAGTCAACGTCGCTCTTGAAAAAGTGTAGGTCTAAGCTCATAGGTATAATATTAATTAAATTATCTCTTCAAGAAATTTTTTAAAGAAACTGTTGAAATTCCTAATATCTTGGACTTAAGTTGAAGTCCATTATCAGAGGTTAGCATAATAGGATTCTCATCTTTATATTTCAAGGCGACAGATAATATCATATTATCTGGAGAACGCTTATCAAAATCATCAGGCAATAGGGATACGTCAGCAAATTCATAAAGAATTTCATGAACGGTCTCATTATTTAGAGTACGCAACGCTTTCTCCGCATTTAGCTTTCCTTGTTCATTAAGTTTAATTTTCATTCTATCCAATTCATCCATCACTTTTGCCGAAAGAATAACTGGATATTTCTTGTCAATTTTAGAAATGATATCAGGACAATTCACAAATACATTTGTATCAATGATATAATAATTTTTCTTGTCTGATTTTAATTCTTTTTTTTGTCGCTCAAACTTAGACAAGTCTATCTTTCCTATCACTTTTAGATTGACGCTGGAATCCGCAGGTTGCATCACAGACTCTTCTTGTTTTGATACAGCACCAACATCCTCTATCGATAACCTCCTTACAGTAACATGGTTGAGGTTTTCCACTATATCGCAATTTGCCACGAATTGAATCACTGTGGGAGAAACTGTATGAAAATCGTTAAGTGGCATATCCGAAATTATCAATGTGGTGCTGGAAGAGCGGCTTGTTGCCACATTGAATCGTCTTTCTTCCAAAGCAAAACCCGGATTTCTTCCAGGAATATAAAGAATAGCATAATCTACAGTCATCCCCTGAATTCGGTCAATTGTTTCAATTGTAATATCCAATTCAATGCTTGAAACAGAAAAGCGTTTCTGTAATTCCTTTACGGAATCTCTGAATGGAGATATAATTGCAAGGCTTCGCTCTGGATAAAATTTTGCCATTGTTTCTATTACAGAACGAATAATGACGTCAGCTTTTTCAGAATAATAACCATTCCTCATATCGTTCGTACAGTTGTATAATACACCTCCTTCATTAGGAAATAATGAATTAGACGAGAGCGAGAAATCTATATATTCTTTCTTTACTGATACAAACCTGTTACCATAAAATATCTTAGTTAAAGCAGCTGCTTTTTGAGTAAGACGAAAAGTTGTAATGATTCTATATGCCTTGATTTTAGAACCTAACGCAAATGTTTTCAAACCTTCAACCTGCGTATTGACATTCCATGAATTATACATCGGATTATTCAATTTCACAATTGGCGGCAACTGCATTGGATCACCAACAATCAAACACTTAACCCCAAGTTGCTTAAATGCCGCAATTGATGTCAAAAAGGCTTGAGAAGCCTCCTCTATAATAACTAAGTCATATTGTGGCAATCCATACAAAGGCATTTTCTTTTCACTGAAAACGCTGGATAAAACATAGTTTGTTGCACAGAGCAACTCTCCATCAGGAATATGAAGTTCAGGTGATGCGTTTTTAACTCCACTAATCTGTTTTCGTTCGTCAACGGATAGATTAGTTTTACTAATCCTTCCTTCGGAAATAAACTTTCCTAAAGGTTTCTGTTTAATCAATTCAATCAACCCCTTGTTTGCCATAGTCGTAACACAAACAGTCTTACCACTATCCAGATATGAAGCAATTACAGACGCAATAGTATAGCTCTTACCTGTTCCAGGAGGCCCTTGTATAATACAGCAGTCCTGCTCATTTAAAGTCGCCAAAATGGTTTCAGAAATACCATTTGGATTGGCATCATCATAAGCAAGTTCCTCAGGTTTCCAATCTTCATAATCAATCTGAGGCTCTAAATAGAGATTCTCATTTGAAGAATAATTATCCATATAATGACACATGTTCCGATAGTAATCAACAGGCGGAAAAGGATTATATAACAAGACACTTAAAGACTTTCCTTCTGAAGTGGTTTTGACAAACAAGTCATATAATTTTAAGCTGACTCCAGAACAAGCAACATAGTCGTAGCTAGACTCCTTTCCTTGAACATAATACATGGGTGTAATATCAGATCCTGCTGAATGATAGTCTGGATTATCACAGAATGCTTCCCAATGGCAAGTCCACTCTGTCGGATGTTCTCCAAGTTCTTTTCGAGCATTCTTTTTTATTACAGTAATGGATTTTTGAACTTTGAGTCGAGGAGCCATATTACGTGGACACTTTAGAATGACCATACCTATTTCGTTTTGAACAGATTCAATATATGCTAACGCCAATTCTCCCGTGTTAAACAGTTGACGCATTTGAGATTTATTTATTTTCTGCTGTTCATCAATCGCCTCTTTTACCTGATCTGCGAAGAACGATTTGTAATTAACCAGTTTTTTATTATCAATCATAATCAATAGTCATTATCATCCTCATTGCCATCCTCTGCTTCTGCCATTGAACCAACATAGTGAGCATAAACAGCATCCATATTTGTTCGCGCAGCAACTCTAATTAGTGTATAAGCAGTACCTTTTACCCCTTCTAAAATCCCATTATATAGCTTGTTGACAACATTAACTTTCTCCGCACCTGTAATCTTAAGAACTATATCGTCTTTCTCTACAAGTTTCAAGAATTCATCTGCATTGTTTATGTAGTGAAAATTCTTCCCCTGCCCATCAAGATAAACACAAACTGTCCATTTATCATCTATCATTTTCTTCCAAACTGATGGAGAAACGTACATAATTCCTCGAGCCGCACTGCAAGTATGAATATATCTACCTCCTTTCAAAGCATGAGTAGTAACATCGTCTGCATTGCGAATAAAATCTCCCATACTTTCTTCTGGTTCTTCATTCAACTCGTTTCTAAGATTCATGTAGAGTCGAAGTTGAGCTAAATAATTAGTATCTGCTATTTCTTCTGGAGAAATTCCACATTGACCCAGTAAATTGATTTCATCCTCTGTCGGAGGAAAAGATTCAAGTTCTAATGGTGTGCCATTAGAACGTAAACGATTTATCTCCTCTCGAGTGTATGGTTTAGGATGTCTTCTAGTTCGAGGCATATAAGGTTTAGATCCGATAGGTTGATAATCTTCGTCTTTGTCGACAGAACCCATATAGCCTCTGTCTGAATTATGTTGATCGTTATTCTCTGTTAAAAGAGTTGTATTGACAAGGGAGTTGTCCTCATCTTCAGGCTCTTCTTCTAAGTCATAATTTTCATCTGACTCCATTTGAGAAAATTCGTCTTGTAGGATATTGGGGGGTTGCGGATTTATGGAGGGTGTCAGATTTACATCATCTCCTTTATCCATACTACCTTGCGTCGGCACTGAATTTATAGCAGTTTTGTTCGAAGCATCGCCAGTGCCGGGATAATTTCGTTCATGTTCGCGAACACGAACCTTTTCTCCTTCTTCAAAAACAGAATCAGACTCTTCGTCTTCAACATCATCGGTTATCTCTTTTCCCACAGCACCACTTCCTTCTAGTTCATCACCATTTAAGACTGTTGTAAAAGATGGTGTATATCCTACATCTTGTTCTTCATCCATCTCCGCTTCGTTACCAGATAGATTATCCGTTACGCCAAGCTTCTTCAGCTCCTCTTTAAAAGAATTATCCAGCATAAGAGCATTTTGCTCCTTTACAAACTCAATAGCATTTCTTCGACTGTCCATAATGTCTTCAGCTACCTCCTTTGCAACATCAGTGATTCCAAGGAATTTCATGTACTCATTAACAAATTGAGAAAAGACTCGTTTCCCATCGAGAGAATCAACAAAGTAGAAATCATTTGAATTTTCTTTATGATAAAACTTCCACAAATCCTGATTTATACTCTTATCATCAATGTAGCTGATAGTAATATGCTTACATTTATGAAGAGCTAAATCAGACAACTTTACACAGTAGCCACTATATAGCGATTGCCAATTTTCATTATCTATAATACCAGCCATGACTAAAGCATACAACTTCAAATCGTTATCTTGACTAGAGTAAATGGAGTCTCCAACAGGTTCCATTTCAAGATATTCTGAGGTAATCGTTTCAATGCCCAGCATATCACAGACTACCTTAAATAAGTCTCCTGCTGGGAAATATGCTTTATTTACAATTCTGGGGTTAGTTCCAAAATATTGTTCTAAAGTTTTATCCCAATAATCAAGAGCGTAAAGTTCCTGAATATGTACATTTTCATTTTTGTTATTCTTCCAGAGAGCATGTTTATCCTCACGATATTCTTGAATCTTAGCATAATAAGATTCAACATCATCCTCAATCATCCATTTAAGAAGTTGAGATCTTCTTTCCTGGCTAGCAATCGTCACCAAAGCATATAAGGCATCAAGAAAATCAAGTGACTCCTTAAATGGGAGCATGCCGAAAATGGCAGAGTTATCTGAGAGTTTGATTTCAGGAAGGTCTTTTAGAGGAATCTTATTTTCCCAATCTTCTATAGCCTTTACGTATTTTGAAACTTCTGAACCATAATATAGCTCAGCAGGAGTTTTCATGTAATCTTTAGTTGGAATACACGCGAGGTCATCAAGTAAGTTATTTGATATGATTTCTTTGACTCTTGATGTAGAAACCTCTTTTTTAGTCAGATATTTACCCCAGAAGTACAGTGAGCATTTTCTATTTGTTAAAAAATTTATATCATCCTCCAAGAAATCGCAGTGAACATTGAGTGCTCTAAATAACCGGTTAGGATACTCAGAACATTTGCTACTATATGAGTTGTTAATATAGTCAAGAGAGTTTATACCACATACTTCAAAATCGAAAAAAGGTTTGTAAATAGACCCCATTGTAAGAGTTGAAGACTTACAAAAATCATCATTTCTGTTAAGTAAATATATATCTTCAATACGTTCTATTTCCTTTAGACTTTCTCTCTTGGCGTTCCGTATAATAGATAAATCGTTAATAAACTTATAATGGAATTCTCTTACAGAATCGCAATCGTCTGTTTGCATAGCAAGATAACGATCCAATTTGCATTGTTGCCATTCGCTTAATGTTGATACGCAATCTTCTCCGACCTCATCAATAATGTCTTTGATTAGTCTACGTTCTTCAGCGGTATTAAAGGATATTTGATTTGGCAACTTAATATATGGGAATGGCTCATCTTTTTCGCAGTCTATGTATATAGCCTCATTGATATTATAGAACTCTCCGTCAAGAGCTTTAACTCTTAGATTAGTAAGTTGAGGAATCAAACCTTCCTCGTAGCTCTTTTCGAGTGTTGTTCGATTGTCTGCAATAAGTTTCACAAGACCTTCATCATCAATGTCTTCAAGCTTAGGAATAATAGCTTCAACTAAAATGTCAACAATCTCATATTTAACTCCGACCTTAGTCCAAAAGGTCTTCCATTCCTCTATGTTATCTTCTTCGTTTATGTATTCGGGAGTTAGAAATAATGCATCTTTATCAAATCTTCTCACAAAAGATTCAATATTAGTACCACCCATATACTCGTCAGAAAAATAAATCGTTTCAGAGCTGTTATCAGTAGAACCATCCTTCAGGATAATTGGAAATGTTGGAATATCCTCGATATGCTTATCCGTAGCATTATCTTTAAGCCATCTCCAAAATTCTATATTTAGATTCTTCTCTTGTAATATTTCGGTAAAAACGCTACTATTATCTTTAAGCCACGAGAAAAAATGTGCTACCGTAAACTTCGTGTTTCCCAAACGAGTTTCCCAGTATTCTGAGTTGTCTTCAGGTTTATAATCAGGGTCAATAATGTCAAGATCTGAAAACTCAACAAGCCCTTTCTCAAAGAGTTCTCTCGCTTTGGAGCTAAGTATCTTATGCCCAGATGAGGTTCCTGAAGCATTGTCGCCACCGTACAAAAACACTTTTGCTCCGACCATCTTGCTTTGCTGATCTATAGTAAGAGAACCAAGATGCCCTATTACGAACGAATGGAAAGAAATGCTTGCTTCTTTGGAATTTATGTTATCATTTATGGTATCAAGTTTCCCTATAATAACATCATCATAAAATTTTCCAAACTCATAACTTTGACAACCTATTGCCAACAAGGCCGGAGATTTTCCATATTCTTTATTGCATAGGCAAACAATATCTTGAGGGAACCAGCTATTTCTAATCAAATCTGCGAGCTCTTCATTATATAGATATATCCTGTTTTTAAGAGACAAATCTGATACTTCTGTGGAAACAGGAACAAATTCAGCAAACAAGCGTTCATCTCGCTTTTCTTCAAATATCAACTGATAGTTCTTGTCAAGGTATTTTACGAAGTCTATATTTTTCTGACCATCATTATCGTTCTCTCCACTCGTGTTTTCGATTATACTTTTAATATTCTTTTTTACTACATCATTATATAATATTTTCTCGGTTAGTTCTTCAACACAAAACTTATCGGATAGAAATTTTTTATAATCAGCAATATTGCTTACTCGCTCGAAATAAACTTCATTAAGCACATACATCCAATCATAATTAAGCCATTCTTTCGAGGAATAGCTATCGTATAGATTTGATTGAAAATAAATATGGTCTTCTGCCAAGCAACATTGGCCATCTCCATCACCATCAAAAGTAAAAAGAGCGTAATTAAATAGAGCGCCATTCTCTAACAAATTTTTATGGGAATAACAGTAACTAACAAATGCTAGACTAATCTCATCGGATTCTTGTTGTGCTTCGTTTATCTCTTTCTGATAATCATCAGAGATAACAACCTCATTTATTATTATTTTGTCCGTGAACTTACGTACAATTAAGTTTTCTTCAAAGAATTGCAATGTGACTTTATCATAATGAGGAGAAATGAATACAAATGTCACAGATGACAACCATGGTGAATTGCAGATTTCTTTTGCTTCTCTTGAGGAGAAGAATACAAATTTATCATTAAAGTCTTTAACAACTTCTGAATCTTCTTCGTCGTTGAAGAAAGGTAGATCATTTAATTCTTCGGGTACAATCCCATTCTTGGCAAGGAATCTATAAAAGTGAAATGAAACATCCCAATTTTTTAAGGCTTCTACTGTATCATCCCAATCCTCTGACAACAAAGTATCGCATATAAATGTTGATGCATTAAATTCATTAAATGCTCCAGATGTCGTCTCAAGCCAATTTTTATTATTCTTAAAATATTCACGGGTCTTCAGAGATAAATAATATAATTGCTTACTAAAAGCACTTAAATCTGTTAATTCATCATCTATATCATAATATAATTCTTCCGCAGAAAACAAATCACCACATTCATCTTCTATCAATATTTTTTCATCTAAAAATTCATTCAAAAGGTCATTATCTAAAAGAAAATTTAAAAACTTGTTGTTGTTTTCTTGACTCTTTAACCATTCTTTAAACTTCTCGTTCCGTACCATTTTGTGTAGCGAAGACTTATCAAAAATATTTTCTTCATCGATATACCTTTTCTGAAAAGTGATAAATTTTTTGTCATTGCGTAACATTTCAATAGGTAAACGACTATCTTCGTATCCTGCACATAGATAGAACTCATCATCTGTTATTATGCCACAAGTAGTTAGTCCTGTTTTATCAAAGATCGTATCACTTATTTTTGCGATATCCTTATGTACAGGGACTATAGGATTGCTTGCGATCATATTTTCAAAAGATTCTTGAAACCGTTCGATATATGATAAGTATTCTTTATGTTGTGTTATGCAATTTCTAAAATCTGGAACTAATGAATAAATTGAGCCATAATGATATTTTTTTGATATGAGAAGATCATACAGCCAGAAATACAACTGAGCACCTGCAATAGCCGTAAGTTCCTCGTTAAAATTTGTTTCTTCTTCATCTATTAGTCTCACTTCTGTTTCGATATCGTTCCTATCACCCTTGGGAATCATATCTGTATTCATAAGGAACGGAAGGCTCCAAGATGTTTTTGTTGGAAGGTAACAATACAAAGTAGCATCCTCGACTGGTTTTATATTTCCGCCTTCATGTTTACAGGCAAAAGAAACTCTTGTATCAGTAAAATCCTTATACTTTTCGGGGATACGACTTCTTCCTGTTTCAATGGTTTTATTAATTCCATATTGAAGTTCATCAGGAATTTCTTCTACATAATCATTAATAATCCATTCGTCGTTATTCCTTTTGCAAAACCGTTCTTCAACTCCATTTATTATTACCTTAACAGAGCTAAGGTTAGGGATGAAAAGGATAATATTTGAGTCTGCGAATATTTCCCTAAATAGATTCTCATAGCTATTTCGTCCAACATGTAATAGGTTTTTATTATCTGGTTTTAGTGCTATCTTAACTCGATACTTGTTGTTTGCTTTATCAAAGATTTTATTAACCTCTTCGGGGACTTCATTAAGTTCTGTCCACAAAGGAAGAATAGGCCATGGAGCTTCTAAGCGACGAATCTTCTTTGCCTTCTCTTCGAATCGGAAAGAATACTCTCCTGTTCTCAGATACACATAATGATTATTAAGGAATACTGTCTTAAAACCAATTCCTTTATAACCAATGGTTTTCCTGTTAGCAACCTTCTCCTTCTCATTAATTCCACATATACCAGATATATTACGGACATTAAATTTATCTCCAGAATGTAAAAGCAATAGATAGTTTTCTGTTATATGAAACTCAACATCAACCCCATTGTTCCTAAATGGATAGTCGTTGGCGTTCTGCAATAATTCATATATAAAGGTTGATTCTTTGGCACTGAGTTGTTTACTTAATGTATCAAGGAAGTTCGTAGCAGAGCCAAAGTTTTTGGATTTATCATTGTGGCGGTCATCAAATAGTGTATCAATAAACCACTTTGGTTCAACAGGTCTTGGCTGAGTTTTAAAGTCTATAAAAATTTCATACGGATTGTACGAGTTTCTGTGAGATAATTTCCATGTAAAAAGATAGTAATCGTTCAATTTGATTCCTTTAATTTCATTCGGATAAAATATCCGTATTGGACGCTTATCTTCATCTCCGGGATAGTATGGGATATGATCAAAGTTTGTCTTGCGAAGGTCATCAACAAAATAGGCATCATTTTCCTCGTCATAATGATAGTAACCTATACATTCACAGCTATCAACCCCCCACATCGCAAACAAATCTTCTTCTTTGGCATCTTTTGAACTAACTTTTTCTGCCTCTGAAATCATTTCAATAGAACGTAAAGAGCTACCAAGTAAATTTACACTATATCTTGGCGGATTTTCTTTAAGTGCAGATATGTTTATCCTACACTTAAACGAACAAGGACCTTCTGTGATAACATTGCTACTCTTTGGCACATTTAGAAATGTCAGAACTAAATTTGTTGGTCTACCGCTCATTTTAATATCAGATATACTGCCTTTATAAAACTCAGTATTCTTGCTCTTAATTTCAAGCGAAAATATTCCTTCAAATGTAGTTTTAGAAAAGAATTGTTCTATTTCTTCATCAGTTGCTCTTAGCAGTTGTGTTCTATTGGTAATCATAAAAGATAATTATAATATTAGCGCATTGGTGATTTGAAGTTTGTTCTTTATCGCAAACAATTAATCAGTTTTTCAAATGAATTAAATACTTCCTTCTCGTCAGGAATTTTTACAAATGCCAATTGAGATAACTCATTTTGATAAGTTGTCCGTAACCCAATCCATAACGCAGAAAAATCATCCACTAAAGGCGAATCTGAAATATCTTTTAACCGCCACCCTTCAGGCGTATCAAAGGCTTCTTTATCATGCACCAACAATTCGAAAAAATCTGATCTGAAATTAGAAGACTGTACATACTTCCAGCATTCTGAATCTTGTGCTAAATAATACAAATCATAAAAATGACGGATTTTAGAAGCGATAGCTTGTGTTGGATTATCCGAAAAAGAGAAACGTATGAGCGATACAAGCTTTTCAAGCATTGTTCTACATTTGTCTAATACATTAAGTGAAAAAGCTTGCAAATCATATTCTATAATCTCCTTTTGTTGGTTTGTTTCCTGAAGAAATTCTGCAATAAAAGAAATTATTTCTTGCTGCAAATAAGGGGGCAGATTCAAGTCCTAACTGCGACAACTCACATTAAAGATGCATAAAATATTTTAGAAGGCGTTTGAAACTGTAGTTTTTTTCTCGGCCTTCTGTTTATC
>JGI994J12354_10003683_pt1 | contig 14182 bp, 11 predicted proteins | sample IntmicLarv3ML3BL_FD_12354 | JGI IMG/M metagenome (IMG submission 12354)
ATGGCTGAAGCAGTGAAGAAATATGCTGGAATCGACTTTGCGGAAGTGAAGACTGAAGAGGAAGCAAAGGCATTAGCGAAGAAGCATCATGTGGAATATGAGAAGAGACATGGGAAGGGTGATATTTTAAATCTTCTATTTGAAGAATTTGTAGAAGAGAAATTGGTGCAACCGACCTTTATCATGGACCACCCAGTAGAAGTGTCGCCACTTGCGAAGAAGAAGCCAGAGGCTCCAGAATATACAGAACGTTTTGAGTTATTCATTACAGGACGCGAAATGGCAAATGCGTTCTCGGAACTGAACGACCCGATTGATCAAAGAAGTAGATTTGAAGCGCAAGAAGCGATGAAGGCGCAAGGTGATGACGAAGCGCAAAGTATGGATGAAGATTTCCTCAATGCGTTGGAAGTGGGGATGCCGCCGACAGGTGGGATTGGAATTGGGATTGATCGTATGGTTATGTTGCTGACGAATGCAGCTGCGATACGGGATGTCTTGTTGTTCCCAACGATGAAAGCACTTGATAAATAGAACTGATGACAAACAGCGTGTAATATACGCTGTTTGTTTTGCTTTGTGGGAGAGGATTGCAAGTTTTAAATCTTTCTGAAATCGCGTTGTAGGTTTCACAGTATACATCAGGTAAGTAGCTCCTTCATCATTTGATCAACATCCGTGTAGCCTTTGCTTGATGTCGAATTCTTTTTCATCTGCTCAACTTCCTCTAAGGCCGCCACAGTTTCGGTATTCGGAATATCCATAGAAATCTCAAAAGGTATTCTTCGTTGTCGCACCACAATTCTTGCAAATACATTAAAGGCTGCAGTCATCGTTAAACCCAAGTCACCACAAAGTCCATCAAAATCTTTCTTTAGATTTTCGTCCATGCGAATATTTATGTTTGTCTGTGCCATATTATCACTCCTTTGCTTTTTATTACCCCTATTATATGTAAATTTATTTACAATGTCAATAATGATTCGTGCAAAAAGGTGTAGGAAAACGTCTAGGAAAAGGGATACCACAACCTTGACATATTATAGTAGTATGGTATAAAGTTATTGTTAGATAATTCTAGTAGAAAATGGTAGAGGAAAAGCATGAAACATAAGAAGATAAATAAAATTTTACAACAAAATAAGGGACTTTTGTTTATTTTTCCGAGCTTGTTTGGGGTATGCCTTTTTTTGCTTTTTCCATTTATTGATGTAGTGCGACGATCTTTTGCAGATACTTTTGGAATAAACTTTGTGGGGCTAGAAAATTATAAGATGACTTTTAGCAATGCAGCCTTTCAAGTGGCAGCCAAGAATACGGTACGTTTTGTTGCTGTTTGTATTCCAATATTGCTTGTACTATCTTTAATCATCGCAGTATTTTTACAACGAAAAACAATATTAAGTGAATATGCGAAAAAGGGATTGTTAGTTCCGCTAGCGATACCGGTGGTGTCTATTGTATTGCTTTGGCGTATTGTTTTTGATAATAGTGGATTTTTAAATAGTTTTTTGAATGTGTTTGGAATAGCAGGCAAAGACTGGATGAATACAGAGTATGCGTTTGGGGTATTAGTGTTTAGTTATATCTGGAAAAACTTGGGTTATAATGTCGTACTGTGGATTGTGGGATTATCAAGTATTCCAAGAGAAATTTATGAAGCGGCGCAAGTAGACGGGGCAGGAGCATGGAAAAGTTTTTGCTTGATTACAATACCGAACATGAAATCTACGTTTTTTACTACGATTGTATTATCCTTGATTAATTCCTTTAAGGTCTTTCGAGAAGCCTATCTGGTGGCTGGAAATTATCCGGATGAAAGCATGTATCTATTACAACATATATTTAATAATTGGTTTCAAAACATGGAAGTTAGCAAGATGTCCGCAGGTGCGGTGAGTATGAGTGTTGTAATGGTATCCATTATTATGTTGTTGAAAAGGGTATGGGAAGAAAGATGAAAAGAAAAGGTGTTGCTAAAAATATAATCGTCTATGTCATTCTATCCGTCTTATTATTTTTCACTTGTTATCCAATTGTTTTTTTGCTTGTAGGGTCTTTGAAGAATTTGACAGAGTTAATTTCTAATTTGAAAAATATATTATTTTCCTCCGAGGGATATGTTACATGGAGTTTTCTACCAAGGAGTCCGACACTGCGTCATTATGTAGAAGTGTTACTAGACTCGCCCGGTTTCTTTGTGATGTTTTGGAATACAGTTAAGATTGTTGTAGGTGTCTTGATTGGACAGCTCGTGGTTGGTGTGCCGGCAGCGTGGGGATTCGCAAAATATACATTTGCGTTTAAAAGAATCGTATTTTTTATGTATGTCATACTCATGGTTATGCCCTTTCAAGTGCGAATGGTATCCGAATATTTAGGGCTAAGAAACTTATCTTTATTGGATACCCATGGAGCTTTGATTTTTCCGGGAGCATTTTCAACATTTTCAGTATTTATTATGTATAATTTTTTCTCACGAGTACCAGATGGGATAATCGAAGCGGCTCGTTTGGATGGCGCAAATGATTGGGAAATTTTTTGGCGTATAGGTATTCCGCTTGGTTCAGGCGGTATTTTTGCAACGATGATGTTAGGGTTTTTGGAATATTGGAATCTCATAGAGCAACCCTTGACGTTTTTACAAACCCAATCTTTATGGCCCTTATCTTTATTTTCGCCAGAGGTCACAGCAGAAAATATAGGGATTATCTTTGTTTCCTCTATCATTGCGCTGATACCCTCTATGCTTGTTTTTTTGTTAGGGCAGGAATATTTAGAAGCAGGAATCGCGGCAACTGCATTAAAGGAGTAACAAATGAATAGAAAAAAGTTGATAAAAATAGCAAGTGTCTTTTTTGTTGGAATGATTGTATTGACAATCTTAGCACGAGTAACGGATAACATGCTTGTTGCGCAGGTGGTTATAGGAAGGGTGTCAGCGGGAAGTATTGACCATACGCTAGAAATAGAAGGCATCATCATGCACAATCAAGAAAAAGCGTTGGTTGCCTTACCGGATTTGCGCATACAGACAGTACATGTAGAAGTGGGTGAGCGTGTAGAAGCCGGTGATTTGTTAATGACATTAAATATGGAAGAATTAGCTATCAAAGTGGAAGAACTAGAACATAGTATTGCGAGAAATGATACGCAGTATGCGCGGGGTGTAGACCGAGCACAAGCAGACTATAATGCGGCAGTGAATGCGGGGGAGACATCTGTTGAGGAAGCGCTGAGATTATATAATGAAGCAGTTACGAGACATTCAGAGGCTCAGAATATCACAGAAGGTGAAGAGGTCGAGATAGGCTATGTAGAAACTTGCTATCAGGAGATGGTGTTAGCCAAAAGCGTTTATGATAATGCTGTTGCAGAGAAAGAAAGGGCAGCTTTAGATGCGAGACGTGTAGTAGAGGATGCGAAAAGTAGTGAGGTATCACAGCTTAGTGACACAAATCTTTTAGCAGAATTGAAGAAAATACAAGAAAATGCAGGAGAGATAAGAGCAGAAGAAAGTACGCAAATATTGGAAATATTAGGAAGAACAGGAGAAAAGACCACCGAGGGTGCTCTTATGCGTATGGTAGATGTTACTGCGGGACTTAAAGTACAAGCGGGTATTAGTATGCAAGAAGCTAAGCAAATTTCAATTGGTACGCAGGTTACTGTTACAGGAACAGATACAGTAGGGAATCAACAAATATTAGAAGGCCTCGTAGTGCGTGATGTCATATCAGGAGTTCAAACAGAAGGGGGAATGGAGAGCGACTTAATCATAGTAGTTGACCTTAAGGAAAGTAGCTTAAATATTGGCACCTTGGTAACCATTAAAACATTAGATAATGAAAAACAGTATCCTAGTTGTGTGCCCATTGAAGCCTTGTATCAGGATGCAACAAAACAATATTTTGTATTTATGATGGAAGAGAAAAAGGGGATTCTTGGAGATGGATATGTCGCTTATCGGATAGATGTTGAAGTTATAGATAAGGACAATCAATATGCGGCGCTTAAGGCGGATACAATATCCGACAATATGGAAGTTATTGTGCAATCTAGTAAAGCGATTGAAGAAGGAAGTAGAGTGAGGCAGATGGAATAGTGAGAAAATTAGGAACGCATATATTAACGTACATTAGCATGGTACTATGCATCTACTTTTTTGTGCTAAGCATGATCTACATACACCAACTGTTGCCATATTCTTCAATGGCAACACTTATCAATATTGAGGGTGGATTGACGATGCATCAGGTAGAAGAGATGCAGAAGCAAAATGCACAAATGGTTGATTCGGCAAATTTTGTGGCATGGGGAAATGTGGAAAATCAAGAAATCAAAAGTGAAGAACTAAGCCATAGAAAAAGAGTGGATGTCATTGTAGTGAGCGGAGAATCTAGGATATTATTTCCGAGTAGTGGCCGGTTATCACTAGAGGATAAACATGGTTGTCTAATAGATAGAGACTCAGCAGTTTTGTTGTTTGGAACACCTGAGGTGGTGGGCTTGCCAATCAATTATAATGGCACAGTTTATACGATACGAGGAATATTAAGAGATGGAGAAAATACGCTAGTTATTCAGATGAATAATCAGGTGGCAGAGCCTATTTTAGACACCATTAGTATTCAAGTACATTCAGAAGAACCGATTAATCTGATAAAAAATAATTTTGAAATGCAGTATAATATTCGCGGAAGTAGTATTGACTATCATATATTTACATGGTTGCTCACTGTATTTTCGCATATACTACCTGTGTTGGCGGTCTTCTTTTTATACCGTAGTATTAGGTGGTCGAACCTTTTGCGTCATGCGTATCTTTGCATTGCTAAAAAAGGGGAAGATAGCAAGATAACGCATATTGTACGAATAAAAAGGAGTACATTATTATATGTGGCATTTTATCTGATGATTTTTTTATCTTGGTTATATTTAAGAACGCAACTCACATTTCCGGAAGAGTTACTTCCTACGAAATGGTCGGATTTTGATTTTTGGGGAAGAATCTGGAATGAAAAGCAAGACTCTTTTCGCTGGTTACTGAAAAGAAGGCGAATACTAGAATCGCAATATGTAGCGTATTATATACAAATCATTATAGCACAGATTATGGCGATTGTTTTCTGCATCATAAGTAGAAAGGCAGGCATCATAAAGAAAAAAGCGGAGGAAAAAAAGGATGATAAATCAAAGAAAAGGAAGCATGTTGATTGTATTGATATGCATAAGCTTACTGTTAGCAGCCTGCGGAACAAAAAAAGACGAGGTAGAAAACGTCCAGTCAGAAAGCATTCAAGTAGGTCAACTTGAAGAATTTTATGAAGAAAGTCTTTGCCAGTTACCAGAAGGAGTAGAATATGTAGCAGATATAAGTGTAATGGACGATGGGACATGGTCAGTTATTGGAATGAATAATAATTCGTTTGAAGGAACAGTATGGACATCGTCTGATGAAGGAAATACATGGGAGCAAGGGAAAAATATTACAGATGAATAGTACCTTGTCATCGACAGGTGAAATTTTTGTTAGAGCTTATTATTATGAGAAAGGAAATTGGAATTCATATGAAATAGGCTATTACTTAATAAGTGAATCCGGAGTTATAGAATTGCCAATCGTCTTAAGCGAATCCCAAGGTGATATGAAAAATGAAATTGGCAAGGTGGTGTTTGGAGAGGATGGTAGACTGTTTGTAAGTGATTTTCTTGGGAATGTACTTCAATTAGACAAGGAAGACGGAAAAACGGAACGTACGTATAGAACTGCAAGTTCTATTTTGGATTTTGCGGTAACAGAAGATACTGTATATATATGTAATTTCGATAGTGTGAAAGGTTACGATATAGAAACGGGAGAACGAAGGGAGCGCTCAGAATCTCTTGAGGCGTTGGAAAATATAAGAACAAATGTAGTAAAGAAAGAGGATATAGGAGAACTATATTTTCAATTAACTACGGAAACGGCAGAAGAAAATCAAACAAGAGGTTATGCATTTGATGGACGTAACATAAGGAAATTTACAGAGGGTAAGGAAGGCGTTGTAGCAGAAGCAATTACACTCTCACACCAAGAATATGGTTATGTTCAGAGAATGGTGATAACAGAAGATGCGATGTTAGTGTTAGGTTGGGACGGAACGGGAACACAGTTGTGGAAATATAAACAAAGTGAGCAAATGAGAGAAATAGAGGAAGAAATCAATGTGTATTCTTTAAGAGAGAATCGAAGTCTGAGACAATGGATTTCTTTATATGAAAAGCAAAACCCACAGATTAAGGTAAATTTGGAAATTGGCATGGAAGATACAGAACTTAGTAAGTCAGATGCAATTTCACTATTGAATACAAAGATTTTAGCGGGTGAAGGACCGGATATTTTTTGCTTGGATGGACTAAACGTAGAAAGTCTGATTAGCAAAGGGGTCTTGCTTGATTTTGGTGAGTCGCTAAATGGATGGGATGATGAATATGAGATGCTAGAAAATATTGTGAATACATATCGGGAAGGAGATGCGATATATGCTTTGCCACTGAATTTTGAATTTATAACTGCGCTTGGAAGGCGAGAGGAAGCAAATGCAGCTAGAAGCATGAATTCCTATGTTTCGCGTGTAGAAGCTGGAGAAAAAATGAGTTTACCAACATCTTTTTGGAGCATGTTTTTTATAACTTATTATCAAACGGATTTTATGAATGGATTAGCGAATGGTAAATCGACTGAAGAAAGTATAAGAACATTTTATGAACAACTAGAAGTTGTTTATCATGCGCAAGGGGATAAGGAGTTAGCACTGGGTGCTTTTTGGGAACTAGAGCTATACCCTGAGCGAATAAGAGGATTGCTATGGTGGCCATTGCAAGGGGGGGATAATTTGATATTAGACTATGTTGCCTCTCCTGGAGATTTGCAAACGATTATTATGATTAGAAATAATTTGGAGTTGATAGATGTGGAAATTGGTGAAGGTGAAAATAAATATTTTGTTCCTCGCAATGTGCTTGGAATTAATTCACAATCAAAGAATGCGACTAGAGCTGAAGAGTTTGTAGGGTTTGCGCTTGAGCATAGTGGGCATAGTGGAAAGTTTTCAGTTAGTGAAAATATTTTAAAAGAACAATTGGAAACAACAGCTGCAGATGTTTGGCAAATTGGTGATAAACAATTCGAACAGGAAGTATTATCTCAAAGTAATCAAGAAGCATATTTGAAATTATTTAGAGAATTAAGGATTCCGGCATCAACGAATGAGGAGTTGTTCCAAATACTATTGGAACAAGGTGTTAAATTTCTAGGAGAAGAACAAACCTTGGAGCAGGCTGTTAAGGCGGCGAATGACAGAATGCATTTGTATTTTTTGGAATAAAACAACGCCCCCCTAACAAGGCAACCGAACCTGAAAAGTAGCGCCCCCACCTACCGTATCACACACACGAATATGCCCCTTATGCAAAAGCACAATCTCCTTCGCAATACAAAGCCCCAACCCAAAATGTGACTTATCATTACGAGATTCGTCCAAACGATAAAACCGCTCGAAGACATGGACCTTATCAGTATCAGGAATACCAGGTCCAGTATCAGAAATTTCTATATAAAAGTAATTATTCTTGCATCGCACGCTTAGAGAAATGCTATCTCCCGCATTTGTATAACTCAAGGCATTATCAAGCAAAATCATGAGAAGCTGCTCTATGCGAAATGCATCGCACACGCAAGAGGGCAATGTGGCATGTGGAAGGTCAATCGCGAGTTTTCGTTGTTTTGCCTCTGCGATTGAATCGTATTTTTCATAGACGCCAAGTAGTAAGGTGTCGAGTTCGGCGGGCTCAAAAGCCATATTCCAAGTGATGCTATCGGCCTGTGATAACGTAAGCAAGTCTTCAATTAACAAGGCCATACGCTCCCCCTCTGATTTAATCGTATTAGAAAAATGCACCCGTTTTTCGTCTTTTGCTCGCTCCATAGCAGATAATGAAGATAAAATAACGGTCAATGGAGAACGCAGTTCGTGAGAAGCGGAAGCGATAAAACGCATCTGTTCCTCGCGATTTCTTTGTATTGGCTTCAATAAGAAACCAATGAGAAAGTAAAAGAAAATGCAGAGCAAGACAAAAGAAACGCCGATAGCAATGCCAAAGGAGATGCGTTGCTCTAGTATTTGTTCTTCAATAAATGCATAAGAATGCAGAACAATGACGCTTAAATATCCCTCTTGCTTGGGAATCACAGAAATAAAGGCATAATAATTTTCATCTTCTTCGGTGGCGAGTGGGAAAGAAATGGTTTTGCTTAGGGTGCTTTGATTGCCGGTCGGATTGAGCGAAAAATTGTGATTTTCTTCTGCGGTGGTGCGAGCAGCCTCAAGTAAGTGGGACTTCATAGAGTTTTGATGCAAGGAATCAAATAATAATTCCTGTCCATTATCATTCAAATGAATATAAAAATTATAATTGGCTTCGCTCGTCGAAAGCCATTTATGAGAAATAATCGTTTGCTCCTCTAAGTAGTTTAAAATAGTAGAAAAATTATTATGCATAGAATGCTCGTCCGCACGGTGCATATGGTTCTCGCTGATTTTCAAGGACACAGTGGAAACGATGATGAGGATAGCTGTTGTGGCAAGGGTAGCGAGTATCGTTAATTGTAGATGTAGCTTTTTAATCATGGGAGTCCTCCAAAGTATATCCTACATTGCGAATGGTTCTTAGAACTAAACGGCTTTGCACTTGTGACAAGCGGCGGCGCAGGAAGTGAATATAATTGTCAAGATTGCCATTTTCTACACAATTATCAATCCCCCACACACGATTAAGCAAGGTGTCTCTTGGCAAAGTTTGATTCGGATTTTGCAAGAAGAACTCCAACAAGTCGCCTTCACGTTTCGACAACGTACAAGATAGGTTATTTGCCGTTAATTTATATTGCGTTACAGAATAAGAAATATCACCAAAATCACATTGACTCTCATTTATCATATCGTTTGGACGACGCAAAATGCAGTGTATGCGCGCCAACAATTCTTCAAATGCAAAAGGTTTTACGATATAATCATCCGCACCGGATTGTAGACCAGTTACACGGTCCTGTATGGAGCCGAGCGCGGTCAACAAAATGACGGGCGTGTGAATATTTGCTTGACGCATTTTCGTAAGCACGTTCATCCCATCTAAATAAGGCAACATGCGATCTAAAAGGATAAGGTCATAAGGTGTAGACAACGCATAATCGAGTCCGGATTCTCCGTCGTGAGCCACATCAGCCACTATTTGTTCTTGTTTCAATTGGTAGGTCAAAGACTCACAAAGTTGTACATCATCTTCTATCATTAATATGCGCATGCATCACACCTCTTTCCTATTTTCATATGTTCCTTGTTAGTATAGCAAAGAAATCTCTAAGAAACCTCTAAGATGCATTTTAATTCACAGATTTTTCACCAATCTACTTTAAAATTAGAGAATCTTTAGAGAAACGAATGCTATCATAACAGCATACTATAAATTTTGGAGGAAATGAAAATGAAAAAGATACTAGCATTGAGTTTAGTGGCAGCATTGATGATTTCGTTAATGAGCGGATGTACGAAGAAAGAAGATGACTTACAAAATGGCTCTACAGCAATGGGACGTTACTTAGAAGAAGAGATTCAGTTGCCGCAAGAAGGAAGAATATTAGATATTCGTGTTTTGGAAAATGGTGCAATCGGAAATCTCATGACCGATGATGAAGGTATGATGAGCTTATGGAGCACAACGGATTACGGCCAGATGTGGGAAAAGGAATATGATATTGTGCTTGAGGAAGAAGAATATGTGTCGGAAGCACTCTTGCTAAAGGATGGAACAATGTTATGTTATAGCTATCAAGCAGAGGATTTTGGGAAAACATGGAAAAGTGATGCACAAGGAAATAGAACAGATATTGAGATTGAATTACCAGAAGTGGAGTTTGGCGGTTTTGCTTCTCACCGTGAAGTTACTGTAGAAGGCGAAGATATGGTAATAGGCGAAGGCGATGCAGGCGAGAGCGTGATCATAGGAGAAGGCGATGCAGGCGAAAGCGTGATAGTAGGAGAAGGCGATGCAGGCGAAAGCATGATCATGGGTGAAGGTGATGAAGAGGCAGTGATGATGCCAATTGATGGGGGCGATACAATCATGGAGATGCAAGCCAGTGAGCAAGGTAAGGTAATTGTATACACCATGATGGGGCAAATCTTGCAGGTTGATATAGAAACAAATGAGGTTGTAAGGAACTATGAACTGCCGGAAGAATCATTTGCGATGGGATTTGTAATCGTCAATGAAGATGTTTATATCCAAACGGATAGCGGTTTGCAATGTTATGATATAGAAACAGGGGATAGAAAAGAGGTTAGCGAAGCACTCAGAGACAAAGCGAGTATAGACATGAGTTCTGGTATGGTTGATGTAAATGAAACAGAGCTAATCATGACGTCAAAAGTAGGTGAAGCGGGTAGTATATATCTGGTGGATAACACAGGAATCTACCGTCAAGGTGAAGAGGGAACGCTCTTAGAACAAATGGTAGATATAGGGCTTACATCTCTTGGTATGCCAAGTGTATCAGCGAAGAAGATGCTTGCGTTAGAAGACGATTCACTTTTGATTCACAGTGCAAATACAGAAACATGGGAAGACAACCTATATCGTTATGTCTATGATGCAGATGCGAAGGCAACACCAGAGACAGAAGTGCGGATGTATACACTTGAAGATAACCGCGAGATTAGACAAGCAATTGCAATGTACCAAAAAGAGAATCCAGATACTGTAATTTCGTTACAAGTAGGTATGACAGGGGAAGATGGAGTAACGGTTTCTGATGCACTGAATGCATTGAATACAGAAATTATGGCAGGAAATGGACCAGATATTCTACTCTTAGATGGAATGTCGATAGATTCCTATATTGAAAAAGGAATACTAGAAGATATTAGCGAGGTTGTAAGCAAAGTAGACGAGCAATATGGAATACTTAAGACAGGCGAGAATACACATGCCATTGCAACTAGATTCTCAGTCCCTTACATACAAAGTGACGCAAAATATGTAGATGCCATTAAGGATATGGAAACCATGCAAGAGACTTTGCGAGAGGCGAGGAGTGAATATGCAGACAGACAAGGCATCAGTGGCGGAAATGTAGAAGAAGATGTAAATAACTTCATTACACAAGAAGGAAAAATAGAAAAAGAGAAGTTACAGAATTTCTTAGAACAAGCAAAGCAAATTGCAGAAAATAATTATAAAGAAAAAGCCCCAGATATGGAGGAGATGAATATGTATGCGGGCGGAATAGAAGGCGATGTAGTGTTGACAGTGATGGAACTATTGGCTAATGAGGTAGTTATCGGACGTGGAAACATAAGAACACAAAACGATTTGGCTATGCTTGCAGCAGTAGATGCGAAAGCGGATATGAAACACAAGCAGTTGACAGATGATGCAGGAGAGAAGTTGATATTCACCAATACGATTTTGGGAATCAATAGTAAAGGCGAACAAATAGAACAAGCAAAAGAGATACTGGAATTCTGCTTATCAAAAGAAGTACAACAAAGCGAACAGGGAAGAGGATTGCCAGTCAATATAGAGGCGCTGAATGAAACGCTTAGAAAAGAAATGGGAGAAATGGGCTTTGCGATGCAAACCATGACAGATGATGGTGTTGGCGATATGGTTGAACTAATGTATGAAAGACCAGAAGATGCAAAGATAGAAGAGTTTGAACAAGCAATTTTAGGGGATATTCGAGTTGGTTACTCAAACCGTGTGGTACAAGAAATTGTAATTGAACAATTGATGGGATATGTAGACGGCCGCGTGTCACTTGACGAAGCGGTAGAAGGAATCAATCAGAAAGTTTCATTGTACTTATCAGAATAGACTAAGGGGAAGTCATGAAAACTTATCGCAAAAAATGGCAAGGTGTATCCTTTGTATTGCCAAGTTTCATCGGAGTGATTGCATTTGTACTCTTTCCCTTCCTTGATGTTATTCGCCGCTCGTTTCTAAGTGCGGTGAATAACAAATGGATGTGGCTAGATAATTACAAGACAATTTTCCAAAATGAGGCATATAAGCTAGCAGTTAGAAATACATTGAAATTTACAGGGATATGCATACCACTGCTGTTTGTCTTATCCCTTTTTGTTGCAACCATTCTCTTTCGACAGAGCAAATGGGTGCATGGAATGAAAAGTGCATTTCTCTTGCCAATGGCAATTCCGGTGGCTTCGGTGGTGCTAGTGTGGAATATATTTTTTGATTATAACGGCATGTTAAATGGATTATTGCACATATTGGGAAGAGACGCAGTAGATTGGATGAACACGCGGTATGCATTTACCATTCTTGTTGGCAGCTATCTGTGGAAGAACATTGGCTACAACATTATACTCTGGCTTGCGGGAATGGCATGTATCCCAACAAGTCAGTATGAAGCGGCACGTGTGGACGGTGCAGGAAAGTGGAAATGCTTCTGGTACATTACGCTACCGAATCTATTCCCGTCAATGTATATGATCGCGGTACTGTCGTTGCTGAATTCCTTTAAGGTGTTTCGGGAAGTGTACCTTGTGGCTGGTGATTATCCGCATGATAGTATCTATATGATGCAGCATTTGATGAATAACTGGTTTCGAGACTTAGGGCTTGATAAAATGGCAGCGGCAGCAGTGATAAATGCATTGGCGATTCTTGTGTTGATGATTGTATTGCGAAGAGTTTGGAAGGCAGAGGAATCCATATGAGAAAGCACATAGAGATTATTTTCTTAATCATACTTGCAATTGTTTTGTGCACGCCCGTGTTGTTCTTGGTAACCGGCTCCATTATGGGCGGACAAGAGTTGGGGCAGAAGTTGTTGCCACTGCGAGAAGGATATAGTGGTTTCGTCAAATGGCAGCTGCTTCCAGATTATCCAACTTTGCAAGCATATGTCGAAGTGTTAATTGACACCCCGGAATTCTTCGTTATGTTTTGGAATTCTGTGAAAATTGTAGGGAGCGTGATTGTCGGTCAATTACTGATAGCGGTCCCGGGGGCATGGGGATTTGCAAGAGGAAAATTTCCGGGAAGAAAAATATTATTTTGGATATATATGATTCTCATGATGATGCCATTTCAAGTGACAATGTTATCTCAATATCTACTATTAGATACGTGGCAGATTATGGATACATTTGCAGCGATTATCATACCGGGCATCTTCTCCACATTTCCAGTGTTCATGATGTATCGTTTCTTTGAAGGGATTCCAGAAGCATTATTAGAAGCAGCACGAATCGACGGCGCAGGGGAAATGAAAATCTTCTTAACCATCGGCGTACCGCTTGGACTACCTGGCATCATCTCGGTAGTTGTACTTAGTTTCTTAGAATACTGGAACCTAATTGAGCAACCACTCACCTTTCTAGGAACAAAATCTTTGTGGCCGTTGTCTCTGTATTTGCCAAACATTGAGATAAGCGATGCGGGGATTGCATTTGTGGTATCGGTGATAGCGATGATACCGTCATTATTGACATTTTGGTACGGACAAGACTATCTGGAGCAGGGGATTATGGCGAGCGCGGTGAAGGAGTAAGTGATGAAAATAAAGGGAATGCGTAGAGAAGTGAAGATGGCGAAAGTGGAGAAAGTGGATAGAAAAGTGAAGGTGGCAAAAGCGGAGAGAATAGGTGAAAGGGTAAAGAGAGAGAAGGCGGAGAAATTAGATAGAAAAGTGAAACGGGCAAAAATCGAGAAAATAGACAAAAAAGTAAAAATGGCAAAAGCAAGAAAAGCGAAAAAAGAAGTAGACACAGAGAACACAGGGGATGCAATGCGCAAAAAGAAGAAAGTGCTGTTATATTTTCTGGTTATCATGGTAGCTTGTACGATATTGGGGCGTATGGCGAATGGGGTGAGCATGCCGAGAGTATCCACGGAAAAACCGCAATCAGGCTACGTGACACATACGGTGCGAAGTACCGGGATGGTGGAGAAAAACGCCGAAGAAGGTATCTATACGCTTCCGGGCATGATTGTAAAGAAGATGTATGTAAATGCAGGCGACACGGTGAAAAAAGAGGATAATTTATTTGAAATAGACCTCGAAGTGCTCGAAAAAGAACTAATCGCGAAGCAAAATGAGTTGAAGAAACTTGAG
>JGI994J12354_10003684_pt1 | contig 14178 bp, 10 predicted proteins | sample IntmicLarv3ML3BL_FD_12354 | JGI IMG/M metagenome (IMG submission 12354)
CGTTACTATGATCAAACTCCAGGAACCGTTGGATGACACCATTGTCAACATACTGCGTCTGGCGAATACGAAGCTGCCGAAGGACATAGGATGGTCACTGGAGGCCGCCGCGGGCTGGGAAACGAATTCCACTGCTTACACGCAGTTAGGAAGCATAATGGACAACGTCAAAAAAGCCGAATACATCGGAAGGCCGATGTGCCAGGACACGGGGATCCCGATCTTCTACGTTTCAGGCAACATACCGAAGGATATCGAAAAGCATATCGCGAAAGGTGTCAGGAAAGCTACGAAGCTCATTCCGCTGAGACCTAATACGGTGCACCCGCTCACACGAGAGAATCCGGGCGACAATCTGGGAGACGGGATGCCTATTATCCACTATCATCCCACGGATGATGATTTTCTCGAAATAACCGTTGTTCCCAAAGGGGCAGGATCGGAGAACATGACAAAACTCATAATGCTGGATCCGTCCGCGGGTGAGAAAGGGGTCAAGGACTCGATCGTCTCTGCGGTGCTGGAAGCAGGCGGCAGACCCTGTCCGCCGACGGTCGTCGGTGTTGGGATCGGCGGTACAGCAGACCTGTGTGTGCAGATGGCCAAGGAAGCGTTACTGGAACCGATCGATAAACGCAGGGACCCGGAAATAAGGAAGATCGAAGAGGAACTGTTCACAAGGCTGAACGCCAGCGGGCTCGGTCCGATGGGGCTCGGCGGTAACACCACCGTACTTGCAGTGAGGGTGAAAATGGCATTTTGCCACACCGCGAGCCTTCCCGTGGCCGTGAACATGAGCTGCTGGGCATCTCGGCGTGCGTCCGTGAGGATAAGGAACGGAATACCCGAATATTCACAGGAAGGATTCAAATGATCATTCATTCGCCGTTATCTGAAAAGGATGTCCGCAACCTGAAGCTTGGTGAAACGGTATCGTTGAGCGGAAACATCATAACCGGCAGGGATAAGATGCACTTACGTGCCCTCAGTTCTGATGACAAAGCAACCAAGAACATCATAAATTCCGTTATTTTCCATTGCGGTCCGATAATCTCGGAAGATCACGAAGTGATCGCGGCGGGACCGACAACAAGCGCAAGGATGAACTCCGTAACGCCTGAATTCATTAGGAAATTCAAAGTAAGGGCGATCATCGGGAAGGGTGGGATGTCGCAGGAGGTATGCGATGCAATGAAGGAAGTAGGCTGCGTATATCTTGCTGCGACCGGCGGTGCTGCCGTTTCGCTTGCGGAAGGGCTTGCCGTCATAGGTGTGGAATGGGAAGACCTCGGAATGGCCGAAGCGATGTGGCTGATGAAAGCCAATAATCTAGGTCCGCTCATCGTAGCGATGGACAGTAACGGCAACAGCCTTTACGAGAATGTGAGAAGATCACTCGTTGTATGAATCGTCTTCGTCGTTAATGTCATCCTTGGATCCCAAAAGCCGCCTTCCGAGACGTCTGCGGTATACTGCGACCGCGATTATCACGATCAGCCCGGTAATGAACCCGCCGACCATCAGCGAATGCGGGAGATCCAAACCGAAAAGATAGGAATCCTCAAGACTTTCAAGGGTGAAGTTAACTGTCTTGTTCACCCCTTCAACAACTTCGATGTTGTCCTTTATCTGTTCTCCATGGTCTGAACGAACGACCTTTACACTGTATATCCCGGTAAGGATCTTGTTGCTGCCGCTTTTGTCGAACAAATAGAATCCTTTGCCGTCAGTGATCGTTTGACTGACGACAGTGTCACCGCTCATGACATATACTCTGGCATCACCCAGGCCGTCGCCCCTTGTGTTCTTGACGTACCCCGTTATGCCGCCGAACGCCTCTTCCATGACGATGTTCAGTGTGATCGTTCCCTCTGTTCCGGCGACCGTCAGTTTGTTATCCGTAAGCATACCGAACGAGTCCGACACTCTGAACCCTGCCTTCTCAAAGGTGAATGCGTATGTTCCGGCGGGAAGGAGCAAAGTGAACTCCCCGTTCGTATCAGAAGTATCTGTGACCGGATCCCCTATTAAGGGTGCTACAGGCGTTGCAGTAACTACCACGCCGCTCAGACGTCCGCCTCCAGTTATGGTTCCGTTGACCTCTGCATCCGCAGCACTGACATTCGTTGAAAACATTGGCAGTAATGTAATTACCAATGCGATGGTCAAAACGGACACGAGCGCCTTTTTCACGGACGGATGATGAATTCGCAGAGATATATTACTTTGGTGTTAGAGAACCATGTTATAGCAAAGTTGATAAAACCCTGTTGTTTACGTAAACAGTTCATAAACAGATCCGAGGGAAGAAGTTGCATAGAGCAGACAGAGAATACACCAGAGAAGAGGTGATGGGAATGATGGAGCCCCTAATCTCAACATGGTTCAGCGAAAGGTTCACGGGATTGACCGAACCGCAGGCCAAAGCGATCCCGGTGATCCACGACCGCAAGAACGTCCTGGTATCCTCTCCCACGGGCTCTGGTAAAACGCTCACTGCTTTCACATCCATACTGAACGAGTTAACAAAATATGCTTCCGAAGGAACTCTTGAAGATCGGATCTATTGCATATACATATCACCGCTCAAAGCTCTCGCGAACGATGTCAATCGCAATCTCAACACTCCGTTGGAGGAAATGAAAGAGGTCGCGAAAGCACACGGGATGGCAGAACCGAAGATACGCGTCGCCGTACGTTCCGGAGATACGTCACAATACGAAAGACAGAAGATGGTCCGCAAACCGCCGCACATTCTCATCACGACGCCGGAGTCATTGGCGTTGGTATTGGCGGCACCGAAGTTCAGGGAAAGACTGAGCAAGATAGAATGGCTGATCCTCGATGAGATACACGACATGTGCGACTCCAAACGCGGTGCGCTGCTTTCTCTGACACTGGAAAGACTTAGGGAACACTGTGAAACGGATTTTACTAGGATAGGATTGTCTGCAACATTAGCGCCGATAGAGGCGATCGCGGGATATCTCGTCGGAACGGAAAACGATGGTGAAACACGTGACGTAACGTTAGTTGAATCAACATCCAAGAAAGTGCTTGATCTCCAGGTGATATGTCCCACGGAGGATATGACCGCATTCTCCAGTGACATCGTGAATGCGATGATGTACGATCAGTTGAAGGAACTGATAGACGCTCATGATACTACGTTAGTTTTTACGAACACACGTTCCGGTGCGGAAAGTGTCGTCTACAAACTGAAGGAAAGGGGATTGGAAAGCATCGAAGTGCATCACAGCTCCTTAGGGAAGGAGATACGTTTGGACGTGGAAGAGCGTCTGAAACGCGGGGAAATAAGATGTGTGGTATGCTCCACATCCCTGGAATTAGGTATCGACATAGGTTCCGTGGATCTGGTGTGCCAGATCGGTTCTCCGAAGTCTGTTGCAAAGGGACTGCAGAGAATAGGAAGGAGCGGTCACAGCATGGGAAAGATCGCTAAAGGACGATTGTTGGTGTTCGATCCCGACGATCTTGTGGAGTGTGCGGTCATGTGCAGAGCTGCGCACCGCAGCGACATAGACCGCGTCGGCATCCCTGAGGATTGTCTGGACGTCTTAGCGCAAACCCTTGTCGGCATGAGCTTGGACAAAAGATGGGATGTGGATGAAGCTTACGATCTTGTCAGAGGATCATATTGCTACCGCAACCTCCCCAAGGAGAAGTTCCTCAGCGTCCTGAAATATCTGGGAAGCAAGGACGAATACGAAGGCGTTTACTCAAAATTGTGGTATGATGTCGAAGAGAACCAATTTGGCCGGAAAAAAGGATCCAGGATGATCTATTTCATGAATCTCGGAACGATACCGGAAGAAGCCAACTATCGCGTACTCACGAACCACGGATCGATCGCCGGTGAGCTGTCGGAGAAATTCGTCGAAAGACTTGCGCCGAGAGACGTCTTCGTTCTCGGCGGACGCTCGTTCGAATTCGTCCGTTCCAAGGGGATGACCGCACACGTGAAGGAAGCATCCGGACGGAAACCGACCGTTCCGTCGTGGGCCGGGGAGATGTTGCCGCGTTCCTTCGATCTTTCGATGGACGTGGCCAAGTTCAGAGGAGAGATGTCGGAACGGCTTGAAGGTAACGAAAAGGAACTTATCGCCGAGTTATCAAAGGACTTCGGAATGGACAGCGGTTCCGCAAGGTCCATATTGTCATATTTCAGAGAACAGAAGGCGGTTGCGGGAATGATCCCCGACAACAGAACGCTGGCAGTGGAGGAGTACATCGACCCCACAGGTAATCAGAAACTCATATTCCATTTCCCATTCGGACGCAGAGTGAATGACGCACTCTCAAGAGGATATGCATACAGGATATCGAACCTCATAGGATGTAACGTCTCAATAACAATGTCGGATGACAGTTTCATGATCGGAACGTCCAGGAAAATGGATGTGAGCATGATACCCAAACTCCTTACTTCGAAAGATATAGAATCGATACTAAGGAAAGCAGTGCGTGATTCTGAGATCTTTAAGTTAAGATTCAGACACACCGCCACGAGGAGCTTCATGATACTCAGGAACTACATGGGTCGTCCCGTTTCCGTGAACAGGCAGCAGATACGTTCCGCGTACCTTCTGGACACACTCGGAAGCATGGATAATGTTCCGGTCATTGAGGAAACGTATCGTGAAGTACTGGAAGACGACATGGACATCAAGAACGCACGTGTCGTCCTCGATATGATCGAGAGCGGAGAAATGAAAGTGGACACCGTTCAGTATTCGGGCACACCGTCCCCGTTCGCACACAACGTGATACTTTCCGGATTCTCCGATATAGTACTGATGGAAGACCGTTCCGCCCTGCTTAGGGAATTGCATCGTAAAGTGTTATACAGAGCGATGGGCGATTCCGTGAAGGAATTTGAGTTCGAGGAGGATCAGATAATCCCGTACTTCATGGGAAAGACCGTACGTATAACGGAAAAAGAGGACATCATACGTGCGCTGAAGCACTCCGGTCCGTTACAGGCGTTCAGGGAGCGCGGACGTAACGTCTACACTTATGCGGACGCAGACCGGAAGACAATAGACCAGTGGTGCAGGGAGCTTTTGAAGGAAGGCAGGATCGGAACGGTGTTCCTGGATGATCCGCACATAATGCTGACGGAAGAGATACCGTATTACGCATCAGCCACCAGAAAGGAAAGGGAACTGAACGAACAGGATCAGAAAGTATTGGATACGATAAAGGATAAGATAACGTTATCAGAGATCGCCGAGAAGACGGAACTGACCGAGGACACGGTGTTCAGGTCACTGAGAAAGCTTGAATCGATGTACGTCATCACAAGAACGGACATTTCCAACATGAAATGGTCATTTTCGCTATTTTCCATGGATCTCCCGGAAAAGCAGATGTCCATGGACCGCATAGCACTGAGGCATCTGGAGTGTTTTGCTCCCGCGACCGTTCAGGAGGTCGCTTATGCGCTCTCGATACCTGAGAACGAGATGAAGATATCATTGGAAGCTTTGGTGAACGACGGCGAAGCATCCCGCGGACGGTTCCTCATATCCGAGAACGACCAGTATATGAAGAAAGGCGATCATATGCGGTTGCGTGCCAACAAGAGCAACGTTTACGATCATATCACAGCAGAAAGGTACAGACAGTTCAAAGGAAGGAATTTCAAAACGATCGAGGAATTCTTCAAATTCTATGGAATGGCAGGCAGCGTTCTCGATGTATTCAATCGCGTAGAGGACTTCAATTCAGAGGAATGGTCAGAACTCCGCTCGTCAGGGCGCATCCTTTTGGGGCGTTTCGTAAGAGGACGTGTGCGTTTCGTATTGTCTGAGGACGGCGACCGTTATGCGTCGTTGAGGAATGAACCGTTAATGCCGCTGGACGAAACGGTGCTGAAACTGATAGAATCCTCGGGAAAGATCACGGGGCGTCAGATATACGCTTCCTTGGACGCGGACAAAGAGCAACTGAAGGAATCCGTCATGAGACTGGACCGTGCCCTGAAAGTGATCCGTGCGTATGATGAGCGGGAGCATATGGGCTCTGAGAACATCTACCAAGTGTACCGCCCCGCTCCGCCGGGCGATGATGCACTGTTCGTTCTCGCAGAACAGACGATACGTGCTTACGGCCCCATTCCCGCGATGGGACTGCGCCATCAGCTCGGCATATCGCCGGAAGATGCGGTGATGCTTGCCAACGCAGTGGGAGCGGAATCGATATTCGTAGGGGACGGACAGACCCAGATGTTCATAATGCCTGATGAGATAAAGAAGATGTCCGAGTTCTCCAACGTTCCCGATGATCTCCGTATCCTGTCGCTTTTCGATCCGTCGTTAGCGTCAAAATGGGCAGAGATATCCGCGAGGTACGGTGACAGATGGATATATCCGATAATGAAAGCGGAACGTATGGTCGGCGCTCTTGAGATATGGGAGATGTCCGGATGCGTCGAGATACGTTCGATCGACATGAACGCTCCGGAAATGCTGGAAGATGTTCTGAAAGCTGTTGACGGTCTCATGAGGTTCTTCAAAATGAACCGCAAGGACCTCGTTCGTATACGTGAGATACTTGGGGTCGACGCAGCAGAACTGAGCGAAGAGTTCGTGGGCATACTGAAAAAGAACGACTATCATTTTGTGAACGGCTTCTATGCAAAAGGGAACTTTGTCCCTGTGACCTTTGATGAGGACCAAATAATGAGCTACGTGTTCAGAAAACAGCATGCCGTAAGGTCAGAAAGATACAGGACGGTCCAGGAAGCGATAGAGGACCGCGGTTACGTAAGGACCGATGCTGAACTGCTGACGAGGGTAGCAGAGAAGACGACAATGAAGAAACAGGCGGAACGCGGTCTTTACACCATGAACCTGGTCACCGGGTACAGAGGATACACCACGGAAAGGTTTGCGATACTTTACAGAGCGGCCAAGAACCCCACTGTGGAAGGGGATGCGAAGATAATCGAAAAGATAATCAAAGAACGCCAGCCCATTTCCCGCAGGGAATTGATATTGGCGTCTCCGATGTCTGAAGAACGGACGGTGGAACTGATGAACGCATTGTTCCATGATTCCGTGGTATACATGGACGCAAAGTCGAAGTACGGGATCATCAAAGAAGTGAAAATGGATCAATACGGGTCCATGAAAGAAGTTGTAAGGATGAGCTTCTCCGAATTCGGTATGTTCACCGCAGAACAGATGTCATACTTCTTCGGATTGCGCATGGCGGTGGTCAGAAGGATGTTAGCTGAATTCGTGGAAGAAGGATTCCTGGTGCAGGGATTCTTCAAGAAGGACGATCCCACAGTATGCTGGATGCTGAGGGAAGACGTACACAGGACAATAGAACCGGTCACGGGAATGTTGCTGCTGAACACTCAGGATAATTTACATGTGTACTTCAGGGACATCATCAAAAGGGAATTCGGGACCGAGAACATAATATTCAACGGAACGAAGATGATCGGCGCGTTCAAAGGAAAATTAACAGCATCCGGAGCGAAGATCGAAGACGTCAAAGGATCAAAGGAAGTGATGAGGTTCATACGCGAGACAGCCGCCCAACTTGGAGTGAGGATAGAAGAACCGGATGATGATTGGGATGTTTCGGAATTCTATCTGAAAACGAATCCGGGCACAATGTGAGATAAAATATCATTTTTTCTTATTTTCATGCAATATTAAATCGTATTGTTTCTCAACTATGGTTCAAAAGGCGGTCTGAACAATAATTTTTCATGGGAAGATATGCATATTGTTAAATACTTATTAACAATAATTAACAGGCATGAAGATTCCCTGCGAACTGGTCGTTTGGTATGTCCTCCCTGCCATACGAAAAGATATTGCACGTGAGTTGGTGGATTCACACAATATGTCTCAAACAGAGGTCGCAAAACGATTCGGCGTTACCGGAGCAGCTATTTCTCAATATCTCAAAAAGAAGAGAGGAGAGAATCTTCAGATCGAGGAAAGTCCGAACAAACAGGTATACGTCAACGCTATAAGGGAAAGCGCAGAAAGGATCGCCAACGGCACGGGAGCGTTCGCCGATGAAGTGTGTGTCATGTGCAGGGTGGTCAAAGGTATGGGACTTCTCAAGGAAATATACGAAAAGCAGACCGGCGGTGAAGCGCCCGCATGTGCGTGCGGTCCGAACACTCAGATGCTTCCGTGATAAAGGAACTGCTGTGAATAACCAGCAAACGGTCCGAAATGTTCACGCGCTTCGTATGACATTCTTTTGTAACTTCCTTCTATTCCGTATTCCGCAAGGCGTTTTTTGATACGCGCATCTATCGGCACGGCGTCAAGATGACCGTACGCGAACAATGCGATGCAATCCGCGACCTTATCGCCGATCCCGTTCACTTCTTTCAGCGTTTCGATGCATTCTTCGTAGCTTGCCTTCTTCAGACCGTCGAGATCCAGTTCGTTATCGGCCACCTCAGCAGCCAGTTGTACCAGACGCTTGTCCCTGAATCCCAATCTGCATCTGCACACGTTGTCCGGGCATCTTAAGATATCTTCAGGATCAGGAAAAGAGTACATTCCTCCAAGATCGTTTCCGAATTCCCTGCATACGGAGTCGATCATCGTTCCTATCCTTTTGACGTTAGCATTCGTTGCCAGGAGATACGATGCAGTGCATTCCCACGGCTCCTGTCTGAGTATCCGAAGACCATGGAATCTACTCACCAGCGAAGCAATTCTTTCATCCTTTGATATCTCGGAGTAGATGTACGGAAGGTCATCGTCCGATCTGAAATACTCCATTATCCTTTTCTTATCGATCCCGGAACACTCGAATCCGTTCTCCTTCTGTTCAAGAACGACGATCCTTTTATCGATGACGCCTTCCCATTTATCGTTCTTTTTGAACCATCGATGGGCCTGTCCGCATCCCAGTGTATGGTCAAGCGAGACGTCAAGTTCTATCATCATTCGGAAAATGCAGAGATGGTATAAACAAAGTGTCTCCGAACATCAAAAATATCCAGTCGTTCATTAAGAAGCATGCACTTCGGCCCGGCAGGATATCCTGAAGGGAGCAAAGGTCCCAAGGACGCAATGGACAAGATCCATGCATTGGGTCTCGACGCTCTGGAAATAGAATATGTACGCGGAGTAAGAACATCACCGGAAAAGCTGATGGAGATACGGGAAGCCGCAAAGGAAAGGAATATTACGCTGACTGCGCACGCGCCCTATTTCGTAAGCCTCAATTCTGATTCCGACGAGACAAGAGAGAAGAGTCTGGGTCATATCATGGACACTGTGAAAGCAGCTCATGCCATAGGTGCTTATTCAATTGCGATACATGCCGCATCGTACGGAAAGACTCCTGAAAAGGCAACCGAGAACGTCATCATCGGGTTGATCAAATGCAAGGAGATGATGGATGATCTCGGGATCAAGGATGTTATCTTGGGTGTGGAGACGATGGGTAAAGTTGCAACATGGGGAACACTCCAGGAAATATCAGAAGTGATGGACAATGTCGAAGGCGTCCATCCCGTTCTCGACGTTTCGCACATACACGCACGCGGGAACGGGCGTCTGAAGACAAGGAATGACATGCAGGATATGATGAACGAATTCCTTCCGCTTGCGGCCGAAAGACCGCATTTCCATATATCGTGTATAAAGTACAGTGAAAAAGGCGAGATCTCCCACTTACCGCTGGAATCAAAAGAACCTGATATGTCCCTGCTCGCCGAGATACTGAAAGGTGAGAAAAGAGATTGCACGTTCATATCGGAATCCCCCCTCTTGGAGAAGGATTCGTTAGTATTCAAGAGCATGTTCAAACAATAGGATTTATATGATTGTTCACAATCATGATGGACACCGCCAATGTGGCTCAGAGGTAGAGCGGCTGATTCGTAATCAGCCGGCCGGGGGTTCGATTCCCTCCATTGGCTCCATTCTATTCCAATCATCGTTGTGATCATTCCCCTTGATATTACGGTCATTTCCCTTTCATGACCTACAAAAAATCTGGTGTACCACTGTTATAAAAAGCCACATCATGGTCACTGGATACATCCATCAAAAAATTAAAATAATTACACGCAATGAGTCTAATTTGGAAGGGATTTTCTGGGTGCTGGCCCTCCATTACCTAGCGTAGTAGACACTAGATTTACCATTTGTTTTTGTGAAATTTTCCGCCCTATTTATTGGAGAGATATATGGGGAAAATTGCCGACATAAGAGACGTCCAATCAATGTATCGCTCATTGGATATAGAACCATTGATCGACGAAAATACGGGACGCGTCGCACTCCACCTCGGAGTGAAAGAGGTCGATACGACCTTAATTCAAACAGCTTACTTAACAAACGACAACCTTCACTTCATGACAGTGATGCCGGAAAAGGTACCGGAAGAGCTCATGAGTTCAATAAAACAGAAGATAGCAGAATCGAACCACGAGATATTGCTGGGCTGTTTTGACATTTCCGAAGAGAAACGTCAGATCATGTTCAGATCGACCATCATGCTCAGCGGAAAGGACCGCGTCTCAATGGCGACGTTCCACACTCACGTGATGGCAGGTGTGAACGCATTCAGCAGATACGGAGGAAGTATCCAGAAAGTGCTGCATGAGGAATATGCATTCGATAAGAAAGGTTCGAAGGACATGATGTTCAGATAAAAGAAGGGAGGAAGATGTCAGAGATACACAAGTGGACAAAGAAGAACTACGAAAAGGCCGGTTACAAGCCGGTATACGACGATGAGAACAAAGCGATCATCGTAGAGAAGGAAGAAGAAGGAATGAAGATAATGCAGGTGACCAACGTTGTCAACAATACGGTCATCTTCACCACCGGCACTACAGTAACGGTCAACGACAGCGAACTGGCGAATATGCTGGAGAGCATCGCAAAAGTGAACGACGAGATAAACACAGGATGTTTTGAAACGGATCCAAGCGGAGTTGGTGAGAAATACGTGTGTTACAGAAGTTCACTTTGTGTGGATGAATATGACGTAGTTTCATTCAAGACCTTCAATAGACACGTAACGCTAGGATTCGATTCGGTGAAGAGGCACATCAAAGACCTCATTCCGGAATCGAAGTCGAAGACGGAAGTCAAAAACACAATGTACGGGTGATCATATGTTAGAAGAAAGAATGACAACGAAGTTCAAGACGTATGATAAGGAAGACCTTGAGAAGATCAAGGCCCGTACGGCAGAGAACGAAACGTCACGAAAGAAGCAGCATAAGGACAGCAGGTATGTGAGATGGGAGGATGACGATGTATACAAAGGATCGTTCAGCAGGCTCGATCTGAAAGAAGGCTCCAAAGTGAAGAACTCCGGCGGAATGCCGATGTACTACGACGGACAGTTCGCAGGCGTTGAGGACAGGGACGTGCACACCTTGATCTTCGGATCCACGGGATCCAAGAAGACAAGATTGTGCATACTCCCGACGTTATACACTCTGGCGATCTCCGGTGAATCTTTCATCGCCACAGATACCAAAGGGGAGCTGTACGACAGACTTGCCGACACATTGAAAGCGAACGGATACAGAACGGTGATCCTGAACTTCAGGGATCCACAGTCAGGTAACTGCTGGAACCCCCTGGACCTGCCGTATATGTACTATCAGGACCCCGGGACGAAGGACCTGGGAAGGGAGATGATGGCCGATCTTGCGGCGAATATAATCCCGATCAGCAGCGCAGATCCCTATTGGGACCTCAGCGCGAGGAACACGCTCAACGGGTTCACGGAAATGGTGTTCCGCAACTGTGCCAGTCCGGAAGAAGTGAACATGAAAAGTGTTTGCAGACTGAAAGCAGAATCGTTGAACGGCGACCTCAGTGACATAAAGGAATACCTCAGCAAGATAAGAACGACCTCTCAGACGGAGTTCTCCAATCTTTCGGGTATTGCTCACCTGACCGCGGATACTACAAGGTCCTGTATTTCAAGTATCTTCGATACTCACACGCAGATCTTTTCCACGAACGACTCGATGTCGCAGATGATGTCCCGTACTGATTTCGATGTTGAAACGATAGGGTTCGAAAAGACAGCGGTGTTCCTGATGATACCTGACGAGAAGACGACATACAACAAACTTCTCAGCATATTCATCAAACAGGTGTACGAGAAGATGATCACCGAGGCCAACAAGACAGAAACGAATACGTTACCGATCAGAGTGAACTACGTACTGGACGAGTTCGGGAACATTCCGACGATAACAGGATTCCCGAGCATGATATCAGCCGCCCGCAGCAGGAACATAAGGTTCTTCCTTGCCGTTCAGACGATAGCTCAGATAACTTCCCATTATCCTCTTGACTCTGAAGTGATAAGGTCAAACTGCAATAATCACGTGTACTTGTACAGCAACGATCTCTATACTCTGGAGAAGATGTCCAAGCTCGCAGGGACGAAGAAGAACGGAGAACCGCTGGTGACGATATCCATGCTGCAGCACCTGAGCAAGGAGAAAGGTGAAGCATACGTAATATGCGGAGAAAGGAGACTTTTCCCGTACATAACGACGCTCAGGGACATTGACGAGATCCTGCCGTTCAAGAAGAAGGAACCGATCCAGAAACTGAATCCGAAACCCGTGAAAACGTTAAGTTTCAGGAATTGCAGGTACGGTAAGACACCGGAATCATCGTCCTTCTTCTGAGAGGGGACGAAAACCTTTTACTTCTGATGAAGCGGATCGCGAGGGGGCCTGCAGCGGTTGGATGTATGCATCATGCATCCATCACAAATTTTTCACTATTGGATATTATGAATCACTTATTTGTTCATAATGAAAGAAACATGGTATTCATGTGATTTTTTTGATAGTTCTTTTGTCTTATTTTCTGACCTGATAAAGAGACAATAGTTACTTTAGAAAGAACATTCTTGAAAACAAATTACGCAATTGTACGATATATCCACCACTATTTAAACCAATCTTTCAAGTGTCTATCAGTTCGCATTTCTTCACAACGAAAATTCAAAAAACTGGAGAATCATTAAATATCTGCTCAAGAATCTGTGGGGTGGTGTTTATTCCTAGTAAACACCTAGGAGATAGTAAATGTTGAGCAGCAAAGGTGTAGATTTCGGAACGATCCTCAGACGCTACGATGTAGAGTCTGAGAACTCGGCGACCCCGGAATCGATAGCAAAGAAATTGTTACCCAGCGACCCGATTTTCAAGAAATGTGCGGAAGACGTACTTTACATGAAATTCAGGGACGTCATGGCAACCGTCAAAGAAGCATTGAACACGAAGGACCCTCTGGATGTCATCAATAAGGGACTTGTAGCCGGTATGGAGATCGTCAGCGCGTTATACGCACAGCACATCTACTACCTGCCCGAGATCATGCTTGCAGCCAAAACGATGGAAATAGGCATCGCAGTGGCAGAGAAGAACATCCCCGGCGGAAGACAGACAAAAGGTCTGGTCGTTATGCACGCAGCCGAGGGAGACCCCCACGATATCGGAAAGAACATCGCAGCAGTGATGATGAGGTCCGCAGGTTACACCGTTGAGGACATGGGACGGGACGTTCCTGTTGTTGACGTTGTTGCAAAAGTAGAGGAAATGAAACCGTTCCTCGTTACTGGAACGGCATTGATGACGACGACCATGTCAGCATTCCCCGCGATCGCAGCAAAGCTTCAGGAAAAAGGCATCACGATACCGTTGATGGCCGCAGGCGGTGCAGTGAACAGGGACTTTGCGGAATCGTTCGATTTAGGAATATATTCAGAGAAGGCACCGCAGACACCTCCGATCGCAGAGAAGATCCTTGCAGGATATGACTGGAAGAAGATCAGGGCAGAATGGGACAACATCACAGGAGGAGAGTAAAATGGCTATGAAAAGATACACAAAGATGGCATACGACAACGCAGACGACATGGTATTCGGTACCTCAAAGTCACCTGTGTCGTACGGTCTCGGTATCAAAGCAGGTGCCGGCCGTGTGATCCCCGAACTGAACTACGCGCCCAGGCCCGGAACTGAGAAAGAGATCTCAAGGATAACGAAAGAGTATGTCGATTACATCACAAAGGATGCGATCAACCGTGCAGTCACATTAGGATTCCCGGACCTTCAGCTTGAAACCGAGTGGGTTTCACAGATGGGTACCGTAAAGGGAATGGGTGCATCGG
>JGI994J12354_10003685_pt1 | contig 14177 bp, 12 predicted proteins | sample IntmicLarv3ML3BL_FD_12354 | JGI IMG/M metagenome (IMG submission 12354)
CCTATACAGGGAGGGCGACGTGCTAGCCTTCGGCGCAAAGGTGATGGCCATGTGCGTGGAAAGCGTGAAAACCCGCGACGAAGTAAAGCCCGGGTTCTGGGCGAACCTGATGTGGCGCTTCGCGGGAATCAACGTTACGGGCGTGGGCATGCACGAGCCCTACAAGATGCAGCTTGTCATCGACATCTGCGGGCTGCCCAGGGTGCTGCTGGCAGCGTTCCTGTCGGCAGTGACAAAGCCCTTTGGCAAGCGCGGGGTGTTCTACAAGGTATGCGGCAAGGGCGTGGGCGGCATCGACGGGTTTTATTTCCGCTCGTCCTTTGATATTTATAAAGAGCTGGCGCTGATCAACCCGGGCAATCCAGACGGGCTATGCAACGCGCTGGAGAAGGAAACGGGCATACCCGTGGTGCTCATGGACGCCAATGACATTCAGCGCGACCAGCTTGGCAAATCAGCCGGCATGCCTCTTACAGATGATGAACTACAGGATGCGCTCAGGGACAATCCCTCGGGACAGGGGGATGAGCTGACGCCGTTGATCCTGATCAGACCGCTATGAAAAAGCTGATTTCATGGAATGTAAACGGACTGCGTTCGGTTCTAGGCAAAGGGTTTCTGGATTTTTCCCGAGAGGCGGACGCGGACTACTTTTGCGTGCAGGAGACAAAAATGCAGCCGGGCCAGGCGGAAGTAAATGAGCCGGGCTACGTGGAGCTTTGGCACAGCGCCGAGAAGAAGGGCTACTCCGGCACGGCCATCTTTGCAAAGGAAGCGCCTCTGTCGGCGGCCTACGGCATCGGCATTCCGGAGTTTGACGGGGAAGGCCGGGTTATCACCCTGGAGGCGGAGAATTTTTATCTTGTCAACTGCTATACGCCAAATTCCCAGGCGGAGCTAAAGCGCCTTGCATACCGCATGTCATGGGAAGACGCCTTCCGCGCCTACCTGGCTGGCCTGGACGCGAAAAAGCCGGTGATCCTCTGCGGGGATCTTAACGTGGCGCACCGGGAGATTGACATCAAAAACGCCAAAACGAACGTGGGCAACGCAGGCTTTACCCCCCAGGAACGGGAGAAGATGACGGCATTATTGGACAGCGGCTTCGTGGATACCTTCCGCTACCTGCATCCGGATGAAACCGGGGCGTATAGCTGGTGGTCGTACATGTTCAAGGCCCGTGAACGCAATACGGGTTGGCGCATTGATTACTTTATCGTATCCGACCGCATCAAGGACAGGATCGTCAGCGCCAGCATCCTGCCTGAGATCATGGGCAGCGACCATTGCCCGGTGGCACTGGAGATTGACGTATAGGCGTGGGGGATGTCGTGGAAACTGGAATTTACAGAGGAGTGTTGAAATGAAATACAAGGCTGTAATTTTTGATTTGGGAGATACACTGCTTAGCTCGTATCCAAGCCAAAAACAAATATATGCAGATCGTCTAAGGTATCTGGGACATAGTATAGACGATGAAATGTCCGATACAATTCTATTTGCAATTACAAATGCCGCCAATGAACAAGTAGCCAAAGAAAAAAAGGGCGCGCCAAGAATGCCTGATGATGAATTTGACAGAATGCTCGATTTTGCAGCATTATCCTGTGTTGAGAGAAAAAACGGTATAGAGCCGTCGTTGGAAGCGTTGCGCCTTTTGCCGTTGCCCCAGCAAGACCTTGAAGTTGTCTGCAGCGCGGAAAAAGTTTTGTATTCGTTAACTAATAAAGGCTATCGGTTGGGGGTTGTATCAAATCACAAAAAATGGATGCTGGACTATTTAGCTGAAGTAAACTTAGTGAGATATTTTGAAACAATTGTCATTTCCGAAATTGTAGGCGTTGAAAAACCGGACATAAAAATTATGCAAATTGCAATCAACAATTTGGCGTTGAAAGCTTCCGATTGCCTTTATGTGGGGGATCACCCATTTGACGTTCTATGTGCAAAAGAGGCAGGTCTCGATTGTGCATGGCTGTCATCACCCAATGCATCTCTGCCAAAAGATATTTCATACAATGAGGATTACCGCATTCAACACCTGGAAGATTTATTAGAATGGCTGTAAATTTTTTAGCCCCGGCTTGATATACGGGTGACGAAGGTCCTGGAAGTGGGCTTTATGCTTTGCAACATTACATGAGCAAGGGAAGGGGGATGCAGGTATGGAAGATTATCGGGAAATGCAAAATTTCTATCAGAGCAAGTACAATGAAAACGATCGAATGGATAGAAATCCATTGGAATACCTAAGGTGCAAGGAAATCATAAGCAGATACCTTGACGATAAGGTAATGAAGATTGCAGATATCGGTGGAGCAACCGGAGCATTTTCTTTTTGGCTTGCCCAACAGGGGCATATAGTAAGATTGCTGGACTATACGCCTTTGCATATCGACCAAGCAAAAGAGAAAAGTGCTTCTATTGGCATTGAGTTACGTTCATATGACTGTGGCGACGCAAAACATCTCCCTTATGAAAGTGGAGAATTTGATCTGGTGTTGTTAATGGGACCGCTGTATCACATGCAAAAGGAAGAGGATAGGCTTCAATGTTTAAGAGAAGCTTATAGGGTTTTGAAGAATAACGGCATTATTATTTGTGAGTGTATTTCGCGGTATGCAAACATATTTGAAGGGTTCAAAAACAACTTGATGAACGATGAAAAATTCGTGGAAATCCTTGACGAAAATCTTGCGTTCGGAATGCACAATCCACAAGATACAGGATATTTTACAACAGCATTTTTTCACACCGTTGAGCTATTGAAAAGCGAGATAAAACAGGCGAAATTTTCATTCATTGACTTAGTGTCAATCGAAGGATTCGCACAGGCATTGGATACGGATAGATGGCTGTCTGATGAAGGAAAAAAAGAAACATTGTTGAAATACATAAGGAAAACGGAACGAATCCCTGAATTGCTCGGCATATCAGGGCATCATATGATAATAGGCAAAAAATAGTTTGTCTGTACTTGATGTTAGCATGGTGGAAGTAGTGGGATTAGAATTTATCGAACAGGAGAGGACATATGGAATTGGAGTGCAAAACTTATCCATTTGGTGCGCTTGGCGATTATATATATGCAGATATTATCTCATTCCATAACGGCAAATGGATTTTCAGCAAGCATAAGGAAAGAACAACATGGGAACCGCAAGGCGGACACATTGAAAAAGGGGAAACGCCTTTGGAAGCCGCAAAAAGAGAACTATTTGAAGAATCGGGCGCAGTCGATTTTGACATTGAGCCCTTATGTGATTATTGGGTTGGCGGAATACTAAACGGTGTTGATATAACAGGGAATGGACAAGTATTTTTAGCAGATGTTCGCGCCCTAACCAACATACCCGGTGATAGTGAAATGGAAAAAATATGCCTGTTCGATTCACCACCATCTAATCTAACATACCCTCATTATCTGCGCGAGATTTTTCCATTAGCAATTCAAAAGAAAAAGAACCTTTCCGATGCAAAAACCGCAATGGAAAAGTAGTATGCCAATTTGAGTTTGTCCATACTTGACATATTCGCTACACAGTAGCATGTGCGTGTACCTATCCCTATCGCCACGAAAATGCCGAAAAATGTGGCATCTTTGCTTGACGTGCCGCGCCCATCATGATAGCATCATATTAAAATATTTATAATTGGAGGAGTTTGGGCTTATGCAAAACATTGGCTTGATTGGCGCCGCCGTAATGGGCAGCAATTTGGCGCTTAACATGGAACGGCACGGATTTTCGGTGGCCGTATATTCACGTACCGCAGAGTCTGTCGAAAAGTTCGTGGAAGGCGCCGCAAAGGGCAAAAACATCATTGGCACCTATTCCCTGGAAGCGTTTTTGGCCAGTCTTGAAAAGCCACGCCGTATTCTGATGATGATTAAGGCCGGCAAGCCGGTAGACGATATGATAGACAAGCTACTCCCCCTGTTGGAACCCGGTGACATCCTCATCGATGGCGGCAATTCCCACTTCCCGGATACCACCCGCCGCGTGAAAAAGGTTGAAGCGGCCGGCATGCTCTACATCGGTACCGGCGTGTCCGGCGGCGAGGAAGGCGCCCTCAACGGCCCCAGCATCATGCCCGGCGGCTCCCCGGCAGCCTGGCCATATGTCAAGCCCATCCTGCAGGCCATTGCCGCGCACACGGAGGAAGGCGAGCCTTGCTGCGATTGGATCGGCGAGGATGGCGCAGGCCATTTCGTCAAAATGGTGCATAACGGCATTGAGTACGGCGACATGCAGCTCATCTGCGAGGCGTACCACCTGATGCGGGATTATCTGGGCATGACCCATGACGAAATGCACCAGACCTTCGCGGAGTGGAACCGTGGTGAGCTGGACAGCTATCTCATCGAGATCACCCGCGACATTCTTGCTTTCAAGGATCAGGACGGCTCTCCCCTGGTGGGAAAAATCCTGGATACTGCCGGGCAAAAGGGCACTGGCAAATGGACGGCCATTGCGGCCCTGGACGAAGGCGTGCCGCTGACGATGATCGGCGAAGCCGTGTTCTCCCGTTGCCTGTCGGCCATCAAGGAGGAGCGCGTAGCCGCATCCAAGGCGTTGTCCGGCCCCACCCCGAAGTTCGAGGGCGACCGCGCAGCGTTCCTGGAGTCCCTCTGCAAGGCTGTGTACGCGGCAAAGATCGTATCCTACGCCCAAGGGTACACCCTCATGCACGCGGCGGCGCAAACCTATGGCTGGAACCTCAATTACGGCGGCGTGGCGCTCATGTGGCGTGGCGGCTGCATCATCCGTTCGGCGTTCCTCAGCAAGATTAAAGAGGCGTTTGACAAAAACCCCGACCTGTCCAACCTGCTGCTGGATCCCTACTTCAAAAACGCTGTGGAAACCGCCCAGGCCGGTTGGCGCAAGGTGTGCGCCGATGCGCTGGTAAACGGCGTTCCGGCTCCCGCGCTAACCAGTGCCCTATGCTACTTTGACGGCTACCGCGCCGAGCATTTGCCCGCCAATCTTCTCCAGGCCCAGCGGGATTATTTTGGCGCCCACACCTACGAGCGCGTGGATAAGCCCCGGGGCGAGTTCTTCCACACCAACTGGACAGGGCACGGCGGCGACATCTCCGCGTCCACCTACACAGTGTAACGAGGTAATTGTTTATGAAAGGCATTTCCATCCTATCCGAAAGCCCCACTGGGCTTTCGGATGCGGCATTGTTTTCGGCCCTGGACGAGGCGATTGCCGACCGCCGGGCCAGCCTGAAGAAGGTGCTCCTCATCCCACCGGATTTCACGCGCTTCCATTCCGGCGCGGGCAAGATCACCGCACACCTCTATCGCATATTGCACGAAACATGCCAGGTGGACATTCTGCCCGCCCTGGGCACCCATGTAGCCATGCCCCCGGAGGAGCTTCGCGCCATGTTCGGCGAGGATATTCCACTGGATCGGTTTATGGTGCACAACTGGCGCACAGACGTGGTAAAACTGGGTGAGGTGCCCGCTGAATACGTGGCGGAAATCTCCGAAGGGCTGGTGGCAGATGCCATCGCCGTGGAGGTGAACCGCCTGCTTCTGGATCCTTCCTACGACCTGATCCTGTCCATCGGCCAGGTGGTGCCCCACGAGGTCGTCGGCATGGCCAACTATGGAAAAAACCTATTCGTAGGTTGCGGCGGCAGCGCCATGATCAATGCTTCCCATATGCTGGGCGCGTTCTACGGCATGGAGCGCATCATGGGCAAGGACTTCTCCCCCGTACGCAAGGTGTTTGACTATGCTGAAAAGCATTTTCTCCAGCACATTCCCCTGTCCTACATCCTGACCGTAACCACCGCTCCCCAAGGGAATATCTCCCTGCATGGGCTGTTCATCGGCCGGGAACGGAAATATTTTGAACAGGCTGTGGCACTAAGCCAGCAAAAGAATCTGACGTTTGTGGATGCGCCTCTAAAAAAAGTGGTTGTATACCTGGACGAGCAGGAGTTTAAGAGCACCTGGCTTGGCAACAAGGCGGTTTACCGCACACGCATGGCCATTGCGGACGGTGGCGAGCTGATCGTGTTGGCCCCAGGCGTGGAACGATTTGGCGAGGACAATGGCATTGACGCGCTCATCCGCAAGTATGGCTACTGCGGACGAGAAGCGGTTCTGCGGCTGGTGAAGGAGCACGACGATCTGCGCGGTAACCTTTCTGCGGCAGCGCACCTTATCCACGGCTCATCAGACGGCCGGTTTTCCATTACCTACTGTACGCAAAAGGTATCGGCCGACGAGGTTCGTGGCGTATGCTTTGGCCACAGGCCCTACGCGGATGCCGCAGCCCAGTATAACCCCACCACGCTCAAGGACGGGCTAAATACCCTACCGGACGGTGAGGAGGTTTACTTCATCAGCAACCCAGCTCTCGGGCTGTGGGCAGACAAGGCCAGGTTCACGGACTGAGCAGCCTACACGGTGCCTGCTCCCTACCTCACCAACGGCAACACTTCCATACGGCCGGAAACGGAAGAAAGCCGAATATTCGTCTGTGCGCCGTTGCCCACCGTACCCCTGAGGGCATGCTTGCCCCCCGTAAATTCGCCGTGAAAGGGAACCATGATACTCCCTGAAATGCTGTGCGCATCCACGGTAAAGGAGGATGTAGCCGGCATATGCAGGCGAATGCTCCCGCTGACAGTTCCAACGGTAATGTCGCCGGTAACAGCGTGATACGGAAGCTCTATCCCGCCGGATACCGTCTTAAATTCTCCACTGCCCGCCACTGCGCCAATGCGGATTGCTCCGCTGGTGGAGTGGGCCGTGCATAGAGCCCTGAGGCTTTCCGCCTCTATCCCACCGGATACGGTGGACAAGACTGCCGTTCCGCAGGTAACGCTCTCCAGCTCAATCCGTCCGCTGGTGGTGGACAGGGCCAGTTCGCCGACCACAAGCCTGCCATACACCCTGATGTGGTTGCTGACTGTCTTGACGTTCAGCACGCCGTAATAGGAACGCGGCAGATACACCTCAACATATCCCCGCAGTGGACTGAACAGGCGCTTGCGCTCGCCATGGGAAATGGTGATGCCATTTGCGCCTGTTGTTATATCCGCAAACAGCTTTGGATCCGAATCATTCAGGTATTCTTTGAGCACCAATACATCCCCGTCCGTTACATGAATGTCGATGCGCTCCACAATATAATTGATGGAAATGCGTTGCGCATCCTCAAGCTCAATGCGCTCCGTGTTAACCAGTTCAACTGGCTTAAATAGGGAAGTCATACTATATTCCCTCCTCCTGTTTTCCTTGCTATACCAAGCATAGTCCGTTCCTTACTGCCGCGTCAATGGATTTAACCGCATTCTAATCGGATTCTTAGCGCAGAGAGAGGACGAAAGGACACCAAGAGGGCAGCGCCCCCTGCCCCCTCGCTCAAGGGATAGTATCCCTTAAGAATCCCCATCATGGAGGTTCCTTTATAATTTATAAAATCTCTTCCTGTCGTGACGAAAAAAGGAATTCCAATGAGGAAAAATAAATATAAAAAACCCTCCCTGCCGTGAGGCAAGAAGGGATTCTCAAGGGATATATCCCTTGAGCAGGGGTCCAGGGGGCAGCGCCCCCTGGTCTCCCCGTCATAGCGCCCTAAGGGCGTCTACCAATTCCGTTTTTTGATTCGTTTTCTCATCCCGTTGCTTAACAACCCGCGCAGGCACGCCTGCCACCACGGCATTCGGTTCCACGTCCCGGGTTACCACCGCGCCGGCGGCCACCACTGCGCCCCGGCCAATGCGCACGCCTTCCAGCACCACGGCGTTTGCACCAACCATCACATCATCCTCGATCACCACAGGGATTGCGCTGGGTGGTTCCACCACGCCCGCAATCACTGCGCCCGCGCCAATGTGGCAACGCTTGCCCACGGTGGCGCGGCCTCCCAGCACTACGCCCATGTCAATCATCGTTTCCTCGCCAACGATTGCGCCGATGTTGATGATCGCGCCCATCATGATCACGGCCCGGTCCCCTATCTCCACCTGGTCGCGGATGATCGCACCCGGCTCAATGCGAGCATTGATGTATTTAAGATCCAGCATGGGCACAGCGGAATTGCGGCGGTCGTTTTCTACCACCAAGGCTTCGAGTTCGCCTCCGTGGGCTTCCAGCACAGGCTGTACCTTCGCCCAGTCGCCGAAAACGATCTGATCCCCCGTCCCAAACACCGTACACCCCGGAAAGTCCAAGGGCGCATGGCTACGCACATGTACCTTTACAGGCGTTTTCTTCTCACTCTCCCGAATGATGCGGATGATTTCATTTACGTCCATGATTTTTGCCCCCTTTACAGCGCATTTTCTCCAAAGAGCACCTGCTCCATGCCGTATAGCCCGGGCCGCTGCCTTACGACAAAGGCTGCCGCGCGCAATGCGCCAACTGCAAAAACCCGGCGACTATCGGCACGGTGCGCCACGGTCAGCTCCTCCATGTCGCCATAGAAATGCACGCTGTGCTCCCCACACACCGTGCCGCCACGCAGCACATGGACGCCGATCTCGCCGTCCTGCTTCTCTACAACGCCCTCACGGCCGTGTACCACCTGGCGGCGGCCCTCGGGATCAATGGCGCTGAGGAGCATCTTCACCGTGCCACTTGGGGCATCCAGCTTCCGCCTGTGGTGAGTTTCCACGATTTCTACGTCAAATGCATTGCCAAGGGTATCGGCAACCTGCCGCACCACATGCCGCATCACCGTCACACCCAGGGAAAAGTTGTTCGCGCGCACAATGGGAATCTCCCGGGCCGTAGCGCGAATCATTTCTTCCTCAGCGTCCTGAAGGCCCGTACGGCCAATCACCAACGGAATGCGGCGCCCAAGCGCCGCATCCAGCAAGTCCTGTAGATCACCGGGATAGGAGAAGTCCACCGCCACATCGGGGGCTTCCACCTCCCGCAGGGAGGAAAGGCGGTCAAGATCCACAATGCCCGCCAATTCCATATCATGGCTTTCCTCAATGCACGCCTCCACCATGTGGCCCATGCGGCCATAGCCGATCAGCGCGACGCGCATGCAAGCACCTCCATCGCCTTCCTAACCTTTACGCGATTCTCCTCCGCCATTTCACACAGCGGCATGCGGTATCCGCCAACAGCCATGCCCAGCAGGTTCATGGCCTCCTTGATGGGGATGGGATTGACCTCAACAAACAGCGTATCGATCAAATCCAGGTATTCAAGCTGAAGCTGCTTGGCCCGCTCCACATCGCCGCGCAGCCACGAAGCCGTAATATCCTTGGAAATGGCCGGGCACAGGTTGGCAAATACCGAGATCACGCCTGAACCGCCCAGGGAAAGGACGGGAACAATCATGTTATCGTTGCCAGACACAAGGGAGAAATCATCGCTGACATACCGCGCCACCTTCGCCACATAGCCGATGTCCCCACTGGCTTCCTTTAGGGCGTTGATGCGGGGATGACGGCTCAGGTGCCCCACCGCCTTGGGCGAAATCGCGCACCCTGTCCGCCCCGGCACGTTGTAGAGCGTGATGGGAATGTCCACAGCATTGGCCACCGCCTCAAAGTGGCGAACCATGCCGGCTTCATTCGCTTTGTTGTAATAAGGTGTGATGACCAGCAGCCCATCCGCGCCCATTTCCGCGTACTGCCGGCTCTTCATGATTGCGGTCTCGGTGCAGTTAGAACCGCTTCCTACGATAACGGGAACCCGTCCGGCAACCGTATCCAGCACGCACCGGGCGACCGCATCGTCCTCCTCGTGCGTCATGGTGCTGGATTCACCCGTCGTGCCCAGCGCGACAATGCCGTCCGTGCCCTGTTGGATATGCCAATTACAGAGCTCTTTGACCTTCTCCAGATGAACGGAACCATCCTCATGAAAGGGCGTAATCAACGCAACATAGCTTCCCTCCAGCCTCCTTAGGCTGTTTCTCGCTTCCCCATGTTGAAATTCCTCCTTTGAATTCAATTCGCGCCTATCCTACCAGATTCTTGCCAAATCCGCAAGAATTATTTTCGCGACTGCAAATTTTGTCCCGTAGCAGCGCTACGTGTAACCGAATCAGTATAGTATCCGACAGGCTACGCCAATGTATGCAGGAAATCTTTCAGCCTATCCAGCCCTTCCTCCAGCGCCTCACGTCCGCAGCAGTAGGACACGCGCACAAACCCAGGCGTGCCAAAACAGTTTCCCGGCACCACGGCCACCTTGCGCTCCCGCATCAGGCGGCTTGCGAAGGCATCGTCCTCCAGCCCATACTTCGCAATGGAGGGAAAGGCGTAAAACGCCCCATCAGGCTTCACTACCTCCATGCCCATTTCCAGGAGCCTTGCGTAGGTCAGGTCGCGATGGGCCCTGTATTCCGCCAACATAGTATCCGTGGGCACATCAAAAATGCCTAAACAGCCCACCTGAGAAAAGGTGCTGACGCCCACCGCCAGCGCAGCATGTATCTTGGCCAGGTGGCGCAGCACGACTTCCTCCGCAATGCAATACCCCACGCGCCAGCCTGTCATGGCATACGTTTTGGAAAAGGCGTTGCAGGTGATCAGCCTATCCCCCAGGCGCTTTGCCGCGGGCTTTGGCACGCCCGGGCCATACGCCAGCCTGTCATATACCGCATCGAAGATTAGAAACAAATCATGGGCAAGGCACGCGTCCTCCACCGTTTTTATGCTCTCCCGAGTGTACGTAACGCCCGTGGGATTGTTGGGCGAGTTGAGCACAATAGCCTTTGTTTTCGGCGTAATGCAGCGGGCCAGCGCCTCCGGGTCAATCTGAAAGCCATGGGCCGCCGTATGCAAGGGCACACATACGCCCCGGATGAGCTGCAGCTGCTGCTGATACAGGCCAAATGCCGGCATGGGCACAATGACCTCATCCCCGGGTTCCACCACGCCCCATAAGGCGCACCCAATTGCTTCGGTGGAGCCGCAGGTGACCAGCACATTGCCCGCGGCGGTTTGCTCCGCCTTCGCAATCTGCTCGCGCAGCGCCGGGATCCCTACGTTGGGCGGGTAATGGGTATGGCCCGCATCCAGCGCAACCTTGGCCGCCTCTCGGATGGAAAGGGGCGTATCGAAGGAAGGCTCTCCCAGCGTCAGCGAAATGCAACCAGGAATTTTCTGCGCCTCCTCCGCCACGCGCCGTATGCCGCTCCGGGGCATGTCCACTACCGCCCGATTCATCCGCCGCTCCATACACATTCATCCTTTCCCTATGCGCTCCGCCACGCAGGCAGTAAAAAGGGTACCCCATTCCCCTTGTTTCGTCAAGGTATGCGGGCTGGAAAACGATGGAATCCCTCGCGCTTTTATGGTATGATCCCTGTATTGGCTGAAAACTGTGAAAGCGATATACACAGCATCATGAAAAAGTTATTCGTTTATTTGACTGAGTACAGGCGGGAGAGCATCCTTGGCCCCTTCTTTAAGCTACTGGAGGCCCTCTTTGAGCTCTTGACGCCCATGATCATTGCCGCGCTGATTGATACCGGCATTGCCAACGGAAACCGGGCATACATCGTAAGGCAATGCCTGATTCTGGTCGCGCTGGGCCTGGTGGGCATGATCTGCTCCATCACCGCCCAATACTTTGCGGCCAAGGCTGCCGTCGGCTTTACAAACAAAGTGCGCCATGCCCTCTATGACCACATTCAAAAGCTTTCCTATGCGGATCTGGATGCCCTGAGCGCACCCACCCTGATTACCCGGCTGACCAATGATATGAATCTGGTACAGACGGGCGTCAATTTAACCCTGCGGCTGCTGCTGCGCTCCCCCTGCGTGGTGGTGGGCGCTTTTATCATGTCCCTTTTGATCGATGTACGCATCTCCCTTATTTTTGCTGCCATCATCCTGACCCTGACGCTCATTGTAACGGTCGTCCTGCGCATCTGCATTCCTCTGTATAGGAAAACCCAGACCAGCCTGGACAGCGTAATGGGCATGGCCAAGGAAAACCTCGGCGGCACCCGCGTGATCCGCGCCTTTGCCATGGAGCCTCGGGAACAGGAAAATTTCAAGTCCCGTACCGACCATCTGGCAAAGCTTCAGCAGCANGTGGGCCGCATTTCCACGCTGATGAACCCCCTCACCTATATTGTCATCAACATTGGGATTATTCTCCTGATCCGGGCCGGAGCCATCCGCGTGGAGGCGGGCCTGCTCACCCAGGGCGCAGTCGTCGCCCTGTACAACTACATGTCCCAAATTCTCGTCGAGCTGCTCAAGTTGGCTACCCTGATCATCAGCGTCGCCCGGGCAGTTGCCAGCGGCAACCGCATCAGCGCCATTCTTGAGGTGCCACCCTCCCTGGAAGGCGGGGACAAGGCCTTTGCCCCTGAGCACGACGGTGCGCTTGTAACGTTCACCGATGTTTCCCTCCGCTACCCTGGCGCGGCAGCCGATGCGGTTTCGGGTCTGGACTTTTCTGTTCGCAAGGGGGAAACGGTTGGCATTATCGGCGGCACCGGCTCCGGCAAAAGCTCCATCGTCAACCTGCTGCTACGGTTTTATGACGCTACCGGCGGCAGGGTGCTCATCGGCGGCATTGACTGCCGGGATTATTCCATAGACGACCTGCGGGGACTCTTCGGCGTCGTTCCCCAGCAGACGTCGCTTTTTCACGGTTCCATTCGCGACAACATCAAATGGGGAAAAAAAGATGCCACCGACGAGGAAATCTGGCAAGCGCTGAAAACCGCACAAGCGGCGGACTTCGTTTCTGAGACCGGTGATGGCCTTGACCATATCATCCAGCAGGGCAGCAAGAACCTCTCCGGCGGACAGCGTCAGCGCCTTACCATTGCTAGAGCCCTTGTCCGCAGACCAGCCATACTGATCCTGGATGACAGCTCCTCCGCCCTTGACTATGCCACAGACGCGGCGCTGCGAAGCGCCTTGCTCCAGCAGTCCAGCGATATGACGGTCTTTATCGTTTCCCAGCGCGCCTCCTCCATCCTGCATGCCAACCGCATCCTGGTACTGGACAATGGCAGCATCATCGGGAACGGTACCCACCAGGCGCTGCTGGATACATGCCCCGTATACCGGGAAATATACGAAACCCAGTTCCCGAAGGAAGGGGTGTAAACCATGCTTTCCAACAAACAGCAGGCCCAGTGGAAAACCGCCAAAATGGTCTGGATGTATATCCGCAAGCATCAGGCCCTCACCGTGCTGACGCTTTTTCTGGCCGCCCTTGGCGTGGCGCTGACCCTATACACCCCCGTGCTGGTAGGGAATGCCATTGACCTGATCATAGGGCCTTTCCAGGTTGATTATCCGCTCGTTCTTGCCATTCTGGCCCAAATTGGCATCATCGTCGCCGCAACAGCCTGCTGCCAATGGGCCATGCATATCGTCAACAACCACATCACTTGCCAGGTGGTGCGGGACATTCGAAACGATGCGTTTGAAAAGGTCCAGATTTTATCCCTCCGCTATCTAGACAGTCATCCTCACGGCGAGATTCTCAGCCGGATCATCACGGATGTTGACCAGTTCGCCGAGGGCCTCTTGCTAGGCTTTACCCAGCTATTTTCCGGGGTGCTGTCAATCCTCTGCACGCTGTTTTTCATGCTAACGCTGAACCTTACCATCACGCTTCTGGTCATTGTGATAACACCGCTCTCCCTGCTCACCGCCAACTTTATCGCCACGCGAATTCATTCCCTGTTTCGCCGCCAATCCGAGATACGCGCCGAGCAAACAGCCCTGATTGATGAAATGATCTCCGGGCAAAAGGTTGTGCAGGCCTTTTCCTACGAAAAAGATTCCCTTGCCCGTTTTGATGAAATCAATGACCGGCTGGAAAAGGTCTCTGTCCGGGCAATTTTCTTCTCTTCCATCGTCAACCCCTCCACGCGCTTTATCAACGGCCTGGTCTATGTGGCCGTTGCCCTGGCCGGCGCGTTAACCGCCATTGGCGGAGGGATTACGATCGGCGGCCTTACCGCCTTCCTCAGCTACGCCAATCAATACGCCAAGCCCTTCAACGAAATATCCGGAGTGATGGCGGAGCTGCAAAGCGCCCTGGCCTGCGCCGCCCGGATTTTTGAATTGATTGATGAGCCGCCGCAGACACCGGATGCTACAGATGCCCTCCTCTTGGAAAAAGCAGGGGGCCATGTGGAAATTACCCACGCCCACTTCTCCTACACGCCCACACGTCCCCTGATTGAAGACCTCAACGTGTCGGTAGC
>JGI994J12354_10003686_pt1 | contig 14173 bp, 10 predicted proteins | sample IntmicLarv3ML3BL_FD_12354 | JGI IMG/M metagenome (IMG submission 12354)
GTACTCTGATTATATGTAAGCGTGATAGTGTTACAAATAAAGGTTTATACGGCGCACAGTTTGAAGTCAGAGAGGTTGACGGCAGATTTTTGGGGACATATACATCAAAATCTAACGGCGAGGTTATAATTCCAAACATTGAGAATGGGTGGTACACAGTAAAGGAAGTAAAAGCCCCCGAAGGTTATGCACTTAATTTAACTTGCATAAAAAATATTGAGGTTAAGTCTGGTGAGCCTGCAAGGTTGGATTTTGAGAATAACAAATATCCTACTTTAACAATCAGAAAGACCGACAGCGTTACAAAGAAGCCTTTAAAAGACGTTAAATTTTCGGTTGTCCGTGATGACGGAAAGCTGTACGGCGAATATTTTACAAATCAATATGGCGAAATATACATTGAAAATAAGCTTGAAAAAGGCACTTTTGAAATTACCGAACTTGAAACACTTAACGGATATAAGCTTGATACAAATTCCAAGCGTATTACTCTTAATTGGGGTGACGATAAGCGTATTGAGTGGGAAAACAACCCATACGGCAGTTTAGAAATCTATAAATATGATGTAGATGATAACAAGCCTATTGAGGGCGTGGAGTTTGAAATCGTAGACAGCAACAACAATTCTATAGGTCGCTACACTACAGATGGCAACGGCAGAATATATTTACCACAGCAATTTGAGGCGGGAAATTATTCATTCCGTGAAACAAAAGCTCCCCAAGAATATATCCCGATTACAGGACTTAGAAGCTTTACAATCAATTGGGGTAAAACCACAACAACCTATGTATCAAATATTCCTATTGAAGGACAAATTGAAATATATAAAAAGAGTGCCGAAAACAACAAAATAACAGGTACTTTAAAGGATGCACCTTTACAGGGCGTTGAATTTACCATATTTGATATTAACGGAATAGCCGTTGAAAAGCTTGTGACGGACGGTAGTGGACGTGCAATAAGCGGTAAATTGCGTTATGGGAAATATATTGTAAAAGAAACCAAAGAAGCCGATTATTATGTTAAGGACACAGATGCACACGAAATTTTTGTTGACATAGACGGCAAGGTTTATACCCTGGAGCTTTTCAATACCCCGACAAGGCTTGAAACTAATGTAGAAAAAAGCGGTTATGCACAGGCAATGGAAGGTGACACGATAAAATATGAGCTTTACAACATACAGAACCGCTCAAATGTCCCTCTTGATAATTTTTATTTACATGACAGCATACCTACTGACAGCACCCGAATTACAAGAATTTTCACAGGAACATATAACCAAAACTTGAATTATAAAATCATGTATAAAACTAATCTCATGGGTGGATACAAGGTTTTACGTGACAATCTGTTTACAGATAAGATATATGAAATTGACTGCACCCATTACGCTCTGGGCTTACAAGAAAATGAATATGTGACAGATATAATTTTTGAGTTTGGAACTGTAAAGGTAGGTTTTAGGGAAACTGAAAGACCGTTTATATACGCTCAAATCATAAACGGATTACCGCACAGCTACAAATTTACAAACACTGTTACAGTCGGCGGCCGGTATAAGGACGAAATAACAAAATCAAGCGACACATTTACAACAAGCATTTATAATGTCCCTGAAAATAAAGGCAAGCTGCCAAAAACAGGATATTAGAATAATTTTAACTATGAGGGCGGTTTTAACACCGTCCTTATTTTATTTTGAGAGGTGGTTTTTATTAATTTCATTGATATATGTGCGGTAAATGTATCATATGCTATAGGTTTAAAATTTAAAGAGATGGAAGGTGCAACATAATGATTATAGAGATGGGAAGATTAACGCAGGACGTAAAGCTTAAAAATATTACTGTTGACGGAGCAGAACAAAGGGTTTTAAATAACAGGCTTGCTATAAACCAGGGAAAAGATAATACAGTTTTTATTGATGTTACAGCATGGGGCGATACCGCAGAATTTTTATCAAAGTATTTCACCAAAGGGAGCGAGATTTATGTTACAGGCGAAATACGCAACAGGCAGTTTAAATTTAAAGATGATGAAAGAAGCTTTACTGTCCCATATATTAAAATAATGGGTATAAAATTCACTCATGGAACGAACAAAGAGGATGATGGAATGGCGGTGATTAATTAATTATGGCTGATAATATAAATAAATGGCAAGAAAAATTAATTGCTTGTAAAAATGATATCGAGGACACTATACAAAAGGCATATGACGGCAGCAGACTAAATATAAATTTTGATGAATTGGTTGATACACACGGCTATGACCTGATAAATCAGGTTTTTGCTGCCACCATTATGGAAAGTATACATGACGGACGTATTCGCCGTGACCTCAAAGAATGGGCTGATAATATACCTATGCCTGAACAGTACGACAAGGGACAGTATTATTATTTTAACCTTGATAGTCACCCTGGACTTGTTGATATTGCGGCCAACAAATTTGTAAATATCCAAAAGGAGTTAGCAAAAGCAGAAAATCTTAATACAGAAGGTGAAACCGATATGACATTAACCGAATTAATAAAATCACAGCAGAAATTAATTGACTGCAAAAATGATATTGTAAAAGATATTAACAAACCACGTGAAGATTCACGCCAAAATATCAATTTTGATGAATTGGTGTCAAAATACGGCTATGACCGAATTAGTCAGGTTTTCGCAGCCACTATTATGGCATTAGAAACTGATGGACGTATTGATTAGAAGCTCAAACAGTGGGCGAAACAAGTTGAAATGCCGCCGCAGTATGCTGAAAACAGCAAAGGGTGTCAATATGTGATGTATGGGTGTTACCCACATTCGATTGATGTTGCGGCAAATACTTTTCAGAAAATTCAAAAGGAACTGCCGATAATAGAAAATCTTGATGGCTTTGAATATCAAGTTTTAAAACGTCATAATGATTTTTCTATTTTGAAAAGCACGGACGAGCAGCCACAGTTTATTGTTGCAGTCGGACTCAAGGAAAAAATGCACGACAAATTTGCATGGGATGCGTCACAATATTTCAGTAATTGGGATAATGCGGTAACTTGTTATATGGACGGTGTTGTTGACAAGCCTAACATAATGGAACGCAATACGAACAATGCGGCACCTATAGAGGAAGATTTCGAAGATGAAGACGAGGACGAATTTGAATTATAATAAAATAAGACATTAGTGTCGGAAAGAGAGGAAAATGCTGTATGAACGGCTATATTACACTGCAAAACGATTTGTTTAAAAGCGATATGAATGTACATGAAATTGTAACATATGCCGTTCTAAAGGCATTTTCAAACTGTGAAAATAATTGTTTCCCTTCGAGAAAAACGATTGCTGAAAAATGCGGTTTGTCCTTGACTACTATAAAAATAACCTTAAAATCACTATATGAAAAAGGTTTTATTGAAAAATGCGGACAATTCAGGAAAAACGGAAGCCAAACCTCAAACCTATATACAATCAAGTCTATATCTGAAAATAACAAATATTTCAGGGTAGACAGAGATATATTTGAAATGGGATTAACCGAAAAAGCTGTTGCAGTATATCTTTTTCTTTCCTGTTCTGCCGATAATGAAGGCATAGCCTTTCCATCAAAGTCTGTAATTGCAAATAATTGTGATATAAGCGTTTCGAGCGTTAATATCGCCGTTAAAGAATTAAAGGCGGTAAATTTAATTGATATTACGGCACAAATACGTCAAAATGGCGGTTGTACATCAAATGTTTATACCTTGATTAAACAAGAGCTACAGCCTGATGAAAGTAATATAAAAATACCCAAAAATGACCCCTCTGTTTTATACGACCCCCACCCCCTTTTTTATACGCCCACCCCATATGTTTTTAACGCCCTCCTTGAACTAAACCCCATGTTAAATATTACCCATAAGCAAGTATTTAATAAATTAATTCAGGATAAAAAAATTGAGCTTAAAAATTCCAGTTAGGATAATTTAGTTAAAGAAAAAACTCCTGTTTATAAGGAGCTTTTTTCATTCGTTTTTTAATTTTGAAATGTTTTTGAAAATATCTTGCATATCCTTTATACTGCTGTCACTAAAAAATTTAGCAGTTTTTATGTAATCATCAAAGCCATATTTTTCATCTGATGAACACCCAAACAATAACATATCAGTGGAAACCTTTAATACTTTAGCAATATTAACTAAGTGCTTTATAGTCAAGTTTTGACTCCCATGTTCTATTTTTAGATAAGTAGAGTATGAAACATCAATTAATTCTGCCATTTTTTCCTGTGTTATATTTTTTAATGAACGCAATTCGCTGATGCGTTTTGCAATTATTAATCTGTCAGATAATTCGTACATAATACCACCTCAATCCTATGTATAATTATAATTTGATTTTCTGAAACATTCCATACATTAATTTTATCATAACATATAAATTAATTGATACCAATATATCGGATATGTATTGACAACCTATTCTAAGTATGTTATATTATAAATATGTCATAACAAAGCTTTTAATACATTATCAGCAAAAAACAACATTGCAATTTTACGAAAAGAAGGTGAAAGCTTGAAAAGCAAATTATTAATAGTTAGCATATTAGTATTGATATGTTCACATTTATGGGTACTTTCCGACAAGTCGCTATTTAACAATTCACCGCCAAGCAAGGTTGAAGAACCGACTATCACAGAAACGTCTAAACCAAAGCGAGAAATGAAAATCCTGCAAACAGAAAAATATTCTACAATTTATTATGGTGACGAAATTGAACCTCATCATCTCGGTATTCCTGACGAAGCGGTAAACCCTAACGGCAAGCTTGTAATTACCTATCTTGATGTAGGGCAAGGTGACAGTGCATTTTTAATACTTCCGTCAGGTGAAACATTGTTAATAGACACGGGCGAAAGTGAAAAATCTGATTTTGTCATAAATTACATAAAGACTTGCGGTATTAATACACTAGACCATGTTGTTTTTTCACATCCTCATAGCGACCATATCGGGGGCGGTTCAGCGATTTTAAAGGCGTTTGATGTGAAAAACGTGTATATGCCGAATTGCACTCATACAACAGATACTTTTGAAAATTTGATTGATACAATTGCAGGCAAAGGTTTAAAAATAACGACTGCAAAGGCAGGAAAAAAAATAATTGATTCCCTTAACTTACAAGCTGAATTTATTGCACCGATTCAAGACAGCTATGATGATATTAATAATTATTCCGCTGTCCTCATGTTAAAATATAAGGACAATAAATTCCTCTTTATGGGCGAGGCCTACCAAAAAATTGAAGATGAAATTTTGTCAAGCGGATATGATATTAAAGCCGATATTTTAAAAGTTGGACACCACGGCTCTGAAACATCATCAAGCGACAGCTTTATAAAAGCCGTAAAACCGCAGTATTCTATTATAAGCTGTAGTAGAAATAATTCATACGGACATCCTGCAAAGCTTGTTTTAGACATATTGGAAAATAATAATACCGAAATATGGCGAACCGATTTAAGAAGCACAGTTACAGCCGTTTCGGACGGCTTTAATATCACGTTAAACAGTAATTATTATTCGATAGATACCAACGCACCACCAACAGAAGAAGCAGCAGAACTAAAAAGCAATATTGAAAACGCAGAAGAAAAGACTGTTTATATAACAAAAACAGGGAAAAAATTCCATAATGAAAATTGTTCATCTTTAGCAAAAAGTAAAATTGCAATAAGCTTATCAGAAGCCGAAAAATATTATGTAGCTTGCCAAAAATGCAAGCCATAATCTGAAAGGAGATTTTTTTTAATGCAAATAACTATTGATAGAATCGAAGGAATTTTTGCAGTCGTGGAAATATCACAAGGACATACTATAAATTTACCTTTAGAATTATTTCCGAAAACCATAAAAGAGGGTGATATTATTGATATTACCATAAATAAGCATATGACCGAGGAGCGTAAAAATACTATTGAAAATAAATTTGATTTTTTAACTAAAAAATAGCCACAAAAAACAAAAAATTTACTTATTGTTAAATGGTAGACAAAAATATTTTTAAAAAAATTTTAATTCCGTGGTAAAAACCACCGACTTTTAGGTTTTTTTGTGATATAATGAATTATAACTGTCAATACATCAATGCTATTAAAAGTGGAAAATTGCTTTATTTAGCTGAAAAATGACAAATAAATAAGAGAAAGGTGTGATTAAATTGAGGGTAGTAAAATCGGGTTTGAAGTAACAAAACAAGAAAATATTGAAATTCAGTTGAATATTTTGAAATAATTATTTACAAATTGAAATCTTTGTGATATAATTGTCTTGAATATTAACTGGAAAAATTTACTGCCTACTATTTAATGGTAGGTGAGGAAAGGACTTATATGAGAAAATTTTTACTCGCATTTATTTTATCAGTTTTTATTTCACTAACCACTGCATTTATCGCTTTTGCAGATTTTGACCCGATGGATTGTCTGGTTGACGTATATCTTGATGATGAGGGCGCCTGGTGGACTATATACGATGTTAGTTTAATCCCTGCTGATGAGGTGTTTTCGGATGATAATAGTGATTCTGCCCCTCAAAAATCGCCTACAAAGCAATCAGGGTTAAAATCAAACGGTTTTGTAACCACCGACAATGATATGGAAATAGAAATCAGCTACGATTTTGCAGACCGAGACGATAGAAAATATTTAGATGTTACTTTTGAAATTGGAAATGGTAACGAAACAGCAAAGCCTGCAACTTGTGTTGTTGCGTTATATGAAGGTTTAAAGTTTAAGAAGCTTGTGCAAAATAGCACCGAAGTTTCAGCAGAAGATATTGAAATGGTGAACTTGTCTATTGACATAACAGATTGCACAGATGAAGAATATGTTAAAATATTTATTTGGGACACATTTTCTACTATGCGACCCCTTGATGAGTTACGACAGATTGAAGAATTGAATCCGCAGTCAAGCCAAAAAACAATTTTAGTTTCAAAAAGCAATAATCAGATATTTAATTTTTATATGTATTCAGGGGACAAAAAAAATGTTGCAGGAAAAAGCCATATAATTTCATATAACCCCGAAAGAATACAGGCTGTTGACCTATGCGGTTTAAGCTATGAAGTTGAATTATCAACAGGAGCAATTGAAAACACCGACATTATTGTTGATGAATTTAACCCGACAATCGGAAAAATTGTTTATAAATTTAATTATGATGTTCAGGCAAACGAGCGTATTACAGGCATAAATAACATGATAAAATTCAAGGCATTACAAGCATTAACAAATGAACAAATAGACTATATTATTGAATAACACCTAATAAGGTGAATTTGGAGGTTTTTATGAAAAAAATAAAATCAAATGTCACAAAAAAGCAACCTGCGGGGGCAAATAACTTCGTTAAGGCTATAGGCTTACTTATTTCTCTTGTTCTTGTAATATCAATATCAGGTTCTGTTTTTGCATGGGTTAGCAAGGATAGTGACCTTTATGCTGAGCTGAAACAAAGTTATAAATTGTCAGATGATGATATTATTGAATTAACTGCTATTTCGGAATTGTCGGACGAAAAAACACATCAATTTATCGCAGAATCATATTTAGAATTGGAAAGTTGGAGTGCTGTCAGAGCAAAGTACGGCGTTTCTGATGATGAATATGCAGCATGGCAGGAAAAGCAAGCATATCTTGACAATCTTTTTGATATCCCGACTTATATTTATACAGAAATGAAAAAGCAAGGTATGAATGAAGATGAACAGAAGCTTTTTATAATCAACGCCAGTAATGCACAGATTGATATAGAATACGCATGGGCAGAGCACAAAAAAGGCAGAACTATAGATGATTTATTTGAGGAGCAGGTGCAAGCTGACAAGGCAGAATCCGATTTTATAACTGCTTTTGTTATGGGCGATGCCGATATAAGCACATATAACACGAAATTATCAAGAACAAGTGACACCAAAATGAGTGAATTATTAGAATATGCTGTAACACTTAGAAAAGAAGTCAGAGACAGACATATTGCAAGAAGCGGAATAACAGAAGCTGAAATGGAGCTATGCCGAAATAGCGGAATGACTAATATAATGGAAATGTGCCAAACTAAATATATATCTACAGGTAATAATTTTAATTTTCAAGCTGTACTCCAAACAAGACTTGCCACAAACGATTGGGACGAGGTTATTTCAACACTCAAAAACATTCCCCTTGCTGATGTTAAAGCGGAAACCGAACGGTTACGCAGAGAAAATTAGCAAAAAAGCTTTTTTGATGTTAAAATAATTAATGAATGGAGTATAATATGAAAAAATTTAATATAGTATTTATTTTGGTAATAACAGTTATTACTTCTGTTTTGATTACCCAAAGTTGTTATGCACTTACAAATAGCGAGATAGACGGCTATAATCATGTGGCATATCCTCAATCGGTTTACAATGACGGAATTAATAAAGCACCTCAAGCAACAAATCAAAACTTTAGCATAAGCCCGTCAAGCGGAAATGCAAATGTAAGGGTTACGGATATCAGTTTAGAAGGAAGAAACGGCTTTAACTTAAATTTAACAAGAGTATATAATTCTTCACAATCAAATCTTTTAGAGCCGTATATAAAACAAAGCGGCAGCACTACCCATACAGAAGTATATTATAAGGTTATGGGGAAAAAGGATTTTGAAAAGATAGATACCTATAACAATTTAGTTGATTTTGGCTATAATCAGACAATTTGTATTAATAAAAATTATGTTGTGTCTGATACAAGTATTCAAAAATATCAAAAAATGTCAACCTTTGAATATGCAAATTCCAACAATCCTGCAATATCAAATTTATTTGCAAATTATTCAGAAGCACAGGCACTTGTTAATGCCCTAAATTCAAATCCAAATGACATTTTGGCTATTTATCCAAGTGGTGGAGTAGGTGAATATTGGGCGAATTATAAGGATTTTTCGGTGTATACTGTTAGTGTACAAGTATCCACCCCTTCCTATACAACTGCATTGCTTGAAGATACAGCGATGGAACGCTACTCTAAAATCGGTGCTGGTTGGGAGTTTGATTTTCCGTACGTAGAAAAAAGATATGGAAATGACTGGTTTGAATATCTGCATTACGGCGATAAGGGCGTTTACGAAATTGATTTATCAAAGCCAAACGGCTTAAAGGGTTATCCCCTTAATGATATTAAGGTTGCAAACGACACGAGTGTCCAGCATGACGGAAAGTGGTCACAATACTCCGTAACCGAAAAGAACGGGATAAAATCATTTTACGCAAATGACGGGCGTTTACTGTTAATGCGTGACCGTTTTTCAAATGAAATAAAGTTTTATCATGATACAGAAGTATATAAAGATACCCTCGGAACAAACCATCAATACCCCTATTTGATAAAAATTGTTGACAGTGTAGGCAGGGAAATTATATTTAATTATGGCAGCAATTATACTTTGGGCGCAAACACCTATTCCAATATTACCATAAGTATTAACGATTCCACAAATGCACAAAATAACAGGCAGATTATTTACAGGAAATTAAAAGTCACAAAAAGTCAGACAGGCAACACTCAATACGAAAACTTTTTATTAGACAGAGTTGAAAAGCCAAATGGTGACTACAGTAAATACGATTACAGAATTTCGGAGGGCAGAGTTAATTTCCAAAATAGAAATACAAGCTTTTATTACACCTATATCGGCTCTAAAAAGCCAAATGCAGGAAACAGCTATGTAACAAGTGCGAATTACACATTTATATCGGGCGAATCGAATTTTTATGCACTTTTGGAAAGAGCAATAGAAGAAAACGGCAGAGAATATCAGCTTGACTATTCACGTTTCCTAAAAAACTGTACTGAAACAGGCTCAATGATGTTTTATAAGGCAATATATGTTTGTGACGATGCCAGACGGGATTCAGAGGACTATGAGCTGTTTGCAAATGTCAGACGACACACCTATTTTGTAGATGGTGATATCGAATATGATGGCTACCCAACACACAAGCGTTCAGACCAAATAGGGACATCGTTCAGAGTGAAATCTAAGGTTGCTATGCAAAATCTTCCGAATAATCAGACGAATGAAAGCACCTATAGCTTTAGATATGTGGGATGGGGAGCAGACCAGGCAATCTTGCTTGATAATGTGTCGACAATCGGAACTGTAAATAAAAGCACAGTAAATTATCAATATGAAAGCGGTACAAATTTACAAACTCAGGTGCTTACAAGGAATTATGCAAGCCTAAGCTCAAATGTTTATATGCAGCTTCAAGAAGATTATACATATGACACAGGTAAATACGGCGATTTGAAATCTTACAAGCCCAATAATGTTGCCGACAGAGCTTATACTTGTGAGTATGAACCCACATATCATTATTTGACTGAAAAGGTTTATAAATCGGACAGCAATACAACTTATAAAGAAAAATATATCCCTACAACAAGCAATCAAAAATCTGTAGAGTGGTTTGAGTTATACGAAAATAACAATTTAAAGAAAAAAGTCAAATATTCACATGATACTTACGGAAATATTATAAATCAAAAGGAATATCTTGATAACGGCACTGATTTTGTAGAAACTGTAAACAGCTATACAGATAATGTTACAGCAAGAAACGGCAAATTTAATGGGCTGTATCTGACAAGCCAAACTATAAAGGATGTAGAGGATGCAGACGGAAATTTATCTGATATAAGCTTGAGCTTTACCTATAGTTGGTTTGGAAATTTATTAGAGAAAACCGATAACAAAGGAAATCCTTATAGTTTTGAGTACGACAAAATAAATCGGGTAATTAAAGAAATCAATCCCGATAACAGCTTTAGAACATATGGATATAGCTATGGTTATTATACCATCGCAGTGCTTATGACTGATGAATTGGGGAATGAGTTTACAAATATTTATGATAGCTCCGACAACTTAATCAAGGAATATTCAGGGTATTACGGCACATTGCTAAAGGAATATTTTTATAACGCTCATAATCTGCCTGTAAAAGTTATTGAATACAGCGATTATAATAATAAGACCACAACCTTATCTGATTATGACAGCTTGTTACGCCCGACTTACAAGGAAATCAGGGATAATTCCAACAATAAAATTTACAGAGAGAATTATTCATTTAATATTGCCGATTCTAACGGTCAATATTCAAAAGAAACAATCACAATTGAGGGCGACTCAACCACTCCTGCAATTGTAAGAAGCACCTACAAAAATAATTTTGGAAATATTGTAAAAAATGAATTGGGAAGCGACTTTGAGATATTAACTTATGATTATTTAGGACAGCAAAAAACAGTAAAGTCAGCAAGAGCTAATAACGAAAACTGGACAGAGAGCTTTACAAACAAATTTGATTACAACTATTTAGGAAAAGCTGTAAACATTACAGATGTAAACGGTGATTTTTCAACAAATGTATACGACACTTTAGGCAGAGTTACAGAATCTTACAGTGTACTCGGAAATAAAGCAACAGTTCCATATGCAACTATATTTGTGAACGACCATCTTGGACGAATTATTGAACAAAAAACTCCGTTTGAGAGTGACAACGGCACTATAATTTATTCCACAAAAAAGATATATTATGACAACAATGGCAATGTTATCAAGGAAAAACAGCAAAGCAATGCAGTCGGCGAAGCTGAAAGCTACAATATAACAGAATGTGTGTATAACAGCCGAAATCAGCTTATAATGACAATTTCAAATGACGGTGCGGAAACATTTTACACACAAAATTATTATGACGTTAAAGGCAATTTGCTACGTGTTTACACAGGCTTAACCTCGCCGCTCACAATTAACGGACTTGATAATGTTACAGCGACAGGAGACAGCGATTATGCAGTCACAAAATATGAATATGATGAATTTTCGAGACTTACAAAGATGACTGACCCTCTCGGAAAATTTGTCCAACATATTTATGATAAAAAAGGGACACTTGTGTCTACAATTGACAAAAACGGAAATAATCTATCCCTTGTTTATGACGGGCTTAATAATCTGAGGGAAAAATCTGTTATAGTAAATGCTGCTAAAACCGATATAGTAACCACTCTGTATGGCGTGAATGGGCTTGTAGCTTCTGCAAATAACAGCGTATCGAATATTAATTATCTGTACAATAATAAAGGTTTACTTGTAAAAGAGACGGACACTGCAAATAATACCGAAAAATCCTATACCTACGATTCTAACGACAATAGAAAATCCTTTATTTTAAAGAAAAATAACGCCTTAGAGTTGACAATTGGCTACGAATATGATAGACTAAATAGGCTGTGGAAGGTTTTTAATGACACAACCTTAGAAGCTGAATATTTGTATGACAATAACGGCAACCGCATAGGCACCATTACTGCAAGCGGCAATAACACAGAGTATTTATACAATCTTGCAGGATTGCCTACAGAGCAGACAACAGGAACAGATTTAAGCGAAGAATTTACATATTATCTAAATGGAAATCAGAAAACAAAAGCAATCGGCAGTAAAATAACTGATTACAGTTACGATAACATGAATAGGCTTGTTGCTGAAAACGGCACAACGTATACTTTTGATGATTTTGGAAACCGCCAAACAAAAAATGACGGCAACAGCTACGCTGAATATCAGTATAATAAAAACAATCAGCTAATAAAAGAAATAGAAGAAAATGACTCAATTAAAACAAATAATAGCTATTTCTATGATTTTAATGGAAACCAAATATCAAAAGCCACAACAATAGTTAAGCAGTATGAACAAGGTGTATCAGGTGAATACACAGCGGAGCTTGAAACAAATAACTATGTCACCCTTTATGGCTATAACAAATATAATCAATTAATAAGTCATGAAACCGATGGTGTTCTGTCAACCTACAATTATAACGCAGACGGACTAAGAAAATCTAAAAACGTAGGCGGCACCATAACAGCCTTTATTTATGATGGTGTAAATATAATTTCAGAAATAAATGGAGCAAACACAATCAATTATTTGCGTGGCTATGAAATAATTAAAAACAGCGACAATATAAGCTATATTCATAATCGACAGGGTGATGTGTCTATACTTAAAAATGCAAGCGGCGTAATTGTTGCAAATTACGAATTTGATGCCTACGGAATATCAGATGAGGGCAACAATCAATACCCCTCAAACAATTTCGGCTACAGAGGCGAATATCAAGACCAGGAAAGCGGACTTATTTATTTAAGAAATCGGTATTATAACCCGAAAGTAGGAATTTTCATAACCGAAGACCCTATAAGAAGCGGATTAAATTGGTATATTTACACAAATGGAAACCCTATTCTATTTGCTGATCCAAGCGGACTAACTCCATCAGTATTGGAAGCTGCTTTAATGGCGGAGCACATTTATAATTTTGACACTGATAGTAGTTATGCGGATAGAATGGTTAAGAACAATGGGGTTAACACATGGTGGCGACTCATTGATACTGTAATTGAAGGCGACCTAAAAATAGGCATATATATCAGGACTAATCCTATTTTCAGTGATTGGCGTGACCCCATAGAATATGCTGTAGTATTCAAAGGAACTACTCCTTCAAGTAGCGAAGATTGGAAAAATAATGCACAACAATATTTAGGCGTATACTCTGAACATTTGGCAGCAGGTTTGGCGTTCACGTCATGGTTTGTAAAATCAAAGGAAGATTATCAAATAACCTTTATAGGACATTCTAAAGGTGGCGGTGAAGCGGCTGTTAGTGCAGAGTGGTGGAATAAAAATGCAATTGTATTTAATCCTTCCGTTCCGAATTTGACATTGATGATGAAAGATGAAGGGTATGTACAACCTCATGTCGTTACAGGCGATATATTAAACTATTATTTAGACGAATTACCGCTTGGTGAAACAACTTATTTAAAACAACAGCATAATGGGTGGTTACCAGGTGTTAGTATTACTGACAGACTTAACAATCATTCCATGAGCTCGGTTATTTCCGCACTTAGAAAAGAGGGGTATAAATGAAAATAGTTAGAATAATTTTAACATCAATTCTAATAATTGTTTTAATCGGAGCAGCAAGTGCATATGTATATATTGGCACTTATGTACTTCCGATTGCGCCTCGCTGGGTTACACAATTACCGCCGAACCCGCCAAAACCTAA
>JGI994J12354_10003687_pt1 | contig 14170 bp, 13 predicted proteins | sample IntmicLarv3ML3BL_FD_12354 | JGI IMG/M metagenome (IMG submission 12354)
CTTCAAAAAGCCCTCCTTCTCTCCCCTATTTATGGCGAGAATGCGGTGACTGACAATGGTACGCACCGGCTGGGTAAAGTCGTAATATAGGGTGTAGACGCTATCTTCCGTTTTCACGCCCTTACTGCTGACAACGGCATCCCGCAGGAAGGCCTGACGCAGACTTTTTCGATGGGCCGAATCGTCGGAAATCCACTCTGCTATAATATCCTTTGCGCCGGAAAGTGCGTCCTCTAGGGTTGCAACACCCTTCTCTTCGTCAATAAAGCTTTCCGCAAAGGCGGTAATGTCCTCGGTTGCATCTTGGGCGAATATGTGCAAAGCAAGGGGCTCCAGACCCTTTGCAATCGCCATAGTGGCACGGGTTTTGCGCTTCGGCTTAAAGGGACGGTAGATGTCCTCAACCTCCGCAAGGGTCTTTGCCGCTTCAAGGGCGGCAGCGATTTCGTCAGTCAGCTTACCCTGCTCTTCAATACTTTGCAGAACATCTTCACGCCGCTTTTGCAGGTTACGCAGGTAGGTCAAGCGCTCGTGCAGCTCACGCAGCACCTGGTCGTCGCAGGCACCCGTAAGCTCCTTCCGATACCGTGCGATAAAGGGTATGGTGTTCCCCTCGTCAATCAATTCAATAATGTTTGTAACATGCGCTGCGGAAAGCTTGAATTCGCCGCATAAAATCTGAACCATGTCCATATGAAATCCCCTTTTGCTAAAAATTTTATTTTAGTATACAGGATTCTATTGCAAAATGCAATGAGGTTTGATATACTATTTTTAATTTGTTAGCAAATGAAGATGGAATTCATTGCAGGGAGGGATTTGTTCTTATGGAAAATACACCGCATTCCGCAATGTTTGGATATGCACAGGAAGATTTGGGCGCGCTTTTGCAACAGGCACAGGCTGAAAAAAATCAGCTGTTAAAAGCGCTGTCCGAAATGAGCACACAAATGGCAGGCCTGCAGCAGGACGTACAGGCAAAGACAAATTTGGCGCAAAGTATGCAGTCGGTTATTGCAAACAAGGAGCAGACGATTGTAGCCTTAAAGAAAACGGTAGACGGCTTACAGAACGAAAATAAGCAGTTCACCGCCCAAATTCAGGAATATCAGGACCGCCGGGCCGCACTGACCGAGATGGAGCTTCTCGCGCATCAGCGGGCGCGGGAGCTTGAGCATGCGGCCATGGATATGATTAAGAATGTAAAAAGCCAGCTGGGCATTCATATTGACTATGCAAGCACCGGCTTTGCCGATTTCAAAAAATCTGCCGAACAGGTGGCTCGCGACGCATCTGCAATTATTGACAATATGAAGTCTTCCCTGTCGGTGATTAACAGAAGAATTGACGAAAGTGCCGACCGGCTGGTTGCCCTAAAGCAAATTCCAGATGAGCTGGGGCAAATGCCTGTGGATGTTACATTTACCCCTGCAGCAGCGGCAGAGCCGATTTTCACGGAACCGGCGGTTGCCTACAGCGTACCTGTGCCGCAACCTGCAGAACAACCGGCGGCGGCAATCACTTGGACTTGCAGATGCGGTACTGTGAATACAGGAAATTTCTGCAGAGAATGCGCTGCGGCCAAGAATGCGGTACAAGAACCTATAAAGTCTGCACCTGTAGAGCCGCAACCAATACTACAGCCGGCTGTAGTACCGCCTGTAGTTATACAAGAACCATCACCCATAGACGAAATCCCTGCACCGCAGCAGGCAGAGCAAGCAGCGGCAGGATGGACATGCCCGTGCGGCACTTTGAACAGCGGGAATTTCTGCAGAGAATGTGCAGCACCGCGCCCGCAACAGGCAGTGCAGCAGCCCTTGGCGCAACCGCAACAAGTGCTACAGCCGCAACAAGCAGAGCCCCGCACGGCAGAGCAGCCGCAATTCCCCTTTGGGCAACAGGCAGAAGCACCGGCAGCACCGCAACCCCCCGCACAAAATACCAATTGGTACGACTTTAAGATATGATTGAAAAAATAACGGTAAACGAAATACGGGGCGCGTTAAAAAAACTGAAGGCCGGACAGCAAATTCTCCTTTCCGGCACGGTATACACCGCCCGCGACGCGGCACACAAGCGGTTGATTGCCTGTCTGGAGAAGGGTGAAGAGCCGCCCTTTCCCTTGCGCGATGCAGCCATTTATTACGCGGGACAAGCAGGACTTCCGGAGGGCAGAGTCATTGGCGCTTGCGGGCCCACTACCTCCGGCAGAATGGACCCATTTACGCCCACGCTGATACAGGCGGGCGTTGTTTGCCACATTGGAAAGGGCGACCGCAGCAAAGAAGTTTATGACGCGATGAAGACCCATGGCGGCGTGTATCTGCTTGCCCTTGGCGGCATTGGCGCGCTGGCGGCGAAGTATATTACAAAGAATACGCCTGTGGCCTATCATGACCTTGGCTGTGAGAGCATTAAGGAGCTGACCTTTACAGACTTTCCGTTATATATTGGCATTGATACCTTTGGGAATACCATGTTTTAGGGGAGAAGCTCTACGAAAATCGGACTTGTGAGCGGCATTGGCCCGGCGTCTGCGCCGGATTATTACAAAAGACAAAAAGAAGCCTGTTGCTAAAATAAGCAACAGGCTTCTTTTCATTTTTACACTTCTGCGAGAGTCGCGGGCACGGCTTCCGAAAGGGGCTTTGCAGACAGCTCAAATTGCTGCATAAGATAGGCATCGGCTTCCGTTACCACTTGCAACACCCTGTGTTCTTCAATAATTTCGTGAGCCACAATATCTTGAAATTCCACATAGCCAAGTGTGCTTTTTGAGTCGTTTGCAAGCCGCTTTGCCGCTTTTATGTTGCAAATCGCATCGCCTGCGGAAACCATAATGAGGCCGCGCTTCGTTGCTTTTTCCTTGCTTCCGAAGAGTTTTTCGGCGGACTGCATCGTTTCGTAAAAGGTGCGGATGGAAATCCGCGAATGGTTCAAGCCATTGCGGTAGGTGCGCACATGTGTGCCGTAAAATTGCGACGCATTTAGACCGTGCTTTAGGGTGGAGCGGGGTGCAAAGAAGTTCAAAAACGGCAAAACCTTCAAAATAACTGCGTCCACCGTGTACAAAAGATCCAGCCACGGGTTGCAGGCAATCACGGCGTCCACGTTCTCATCCTTGCAAAATTGGCGATAGGAAAGCGCGATATTCCCGCCAAGGCTGCTGCCGTAAAGAAAGAGGGGCAGTGACGCGTCCGCCTGCTCCTTCACCCAGGTGATAAAGGCAGTCAGGTCACGGTAGAGGTACTTGCGGCGGCCAATGTGACCTCGCTTACCGTCCGATGCACCATGGCCAAGCAGGTCAAATCCGTACACCGAATAGCCCATTTGATTAAAATACTTGCGGTAAACCGCCATGCTGTCAATGCAGCTGCCCAGACCGTGCAAGAGGACAATCTTGCCCTTGGGCGACTCCGCAGGGAAGTCATACCGTGCCAGCTGCCAGCGGTTCGAAACAGAAGCAAACTGTTCCATAAAAGTCTTCCTTTCGCACTTTACTTTTCGTAATCCACAACAACCCGCTCGGCAATAACACTGCGGATAAAGGCACTGACCGCCTGGTGTTCAGGGTGTATCTGATAAGCATCAAGGGCATTCGTGTCGGCAAAATCGCTGACAAGTATCATGTCATAGGCAAACTCTGAATCGTTAAAATTCACACCGACCTCAAAGAAGGCAATCTCCGAAATCTTCGGCGGCAACGATAAAAGCAGTGCCCGCGCCTTTTCAATATTAGCAGCCTTATCCGCATCCTTAAACCGCCAGGAAACAATATGTCGTATCATAAAAAACTCCGTTCCGCCGACGCATGCCGGCATAAATATAGCATCTATGTGTTTAGTATAGTCTATTCTGTGTCTTTTTTCAAGTGTAAATTCTTTTTTTGTTTTTTACGGGAGTTGTCGCGCTGCTGTCGTCATTGCAGCCCATAAGCCGCAATGACAAGACGTGAGACGAGATATGGCCGGAGCAATCGCCGCTCATACAACAAAGAAAAACACAGCGCAAAACAGCAAAACCACCGCTCCCCGCACAGCGCGGCCGAGCGCGGTAGTCGAAGCGTACAAACCTTCAAATTGGCACCAACATGTTGCCGATTATACCCTCAGGCATAGTACAAAAACCTGCGACCCCCGTAGGGCGCCCTTTTCGGTTCCTTTTTGGCAAGAAAAAAAGGAACCCCCGGCCGGGCAGGCCATCCTCGTCCCCGCCGGGGACAATTGCAAATGGCAAGTTGTAAATGGCAAATAAAGAACGAAGGACGAAAAAGCGCCCCCGCACAGCGCGGCCGAGCGCGGTAGTCGAAGCGTACAGACCTTCAAATTGGCACCAACATGTTGCCGGTTATACCCTCAGACATAGTACAAAAACCTGCGCCCCCCGCTAAGCGCCCTTTTCGGTTCCTTTTTGGCAAGATAAAAAGGAAGCCCCGGCCGGGCAGGCCATCCCCCGTCCCCGCCGGGGACAATTGCAAATGGCAAACCTGCAATTGTAAATGCATAAAAACAAATTCTTTTTTTATATTTAATAGTTGAAAAAAAGGAAAAACTATGATATGATTATTGAAATATAAAAATGAAAAAGCATGAGGAGAAAAAGCTTTGAATACCTGTTCTGTTATGGGAATCCCTTTTGCGGCGGAAAGCCTTGAATCGCTCACAAGCTTAGCCCTTGCGCATATAAAAAACGGCAAGCAGGGCTATGTTGTTACACCCAACGCCGAGATTGCATATCTGGCGGAAAAAGATGCGGCTTTTAAGGAAACAATTGCAAGTGCTGCCTTTGTGCTGCCTGACGGCATTGGCGTTATTCGTGCGGCAAAAATTTTGGGGTTGCCCCTTACTGAAAAGGTCGCGGGGTTTGACTTCGGGAAGAGCCTTGCCTCGGAAATGGCGAAAGAGGAGCTGCGGCTCTTTCTATTGGGTGCCAAGCCCGGTATTGCGGAGAAGGCTGCAGAGATGCTGCGGGAAGAATACCCGGGGCTTATTATTGCGGGAACGGCCGACGGATACTTTAAAGAGGACGGCGAGGTGCTGGAGAAAATCAACGCAGCAAAACCGCATGTGGTATTTGCTTGCCTGGGTGCGCCCAAGCAGGAATATTGGATGAAAAAAAATATCGGGAAGACGCAGGTCAACCTGATGGTAGGCCTTGGCGGCTCCCTTGACGGATATGCGGGCGAAGTAAAAAGGGCACCGGGGCTCTTTATAGCTTTGGGACTTGAATGGCTTTACCGATTGCTGCTGCAGCCTAAACGGCTGGGGCGTATGCTGGTGATTCCAAAGTATCTGCGCATGGCAAAAAAGCTGCGAAAACAGGAGAAAAAAGAAGGAAGGTAGCCGTGCTTTATGGGAAAACTAATCGTCATTGAAGGCACTGACGCGTCGGGCAAACTGACGCAGACAAAGCGGCTTTCCGCATGGCTGCAGAACAGAGGAGTCACCCACAGATGCCTTGACTTCCCTTGCTATGAAAGCAGGTCATCCGCGCTTGTGCGTATGTATTTAGATGGGCAATTTGGCGGCAACCCCGCGGAAGTAAACGCCTATGCGGCCTCGACTTTTTATGCTGTTGACCGTTATGCAAGCTATCAGGCCGACTGGCGCGGCTTTTATAGGGGCGGCGGGCTGCTTCTTTGTAACCGATACACAACAAGCAACGCCGTTCACCAAAGCGGCAAAGAGCCGCAGGAAAAGCAGGACGCGTTTCTCGGCTGGCTGTACGATTTTGAATATAACAAGCTGGGCATTCCGCGGCCTGACCTTGTGCTTTTTTTGGATATGCCGCCTGTTTTTTCGCGGCAGCTCCTTGAAGCGCGGAAGGCTCGCACCGACCAGCAAGACATTCACGAAAATGACAAGGCCTACCTTGAAAGCTGCTATCACATTGCAAAAAAGGCAGCGGCTCAGGGTGGCTGGGTCACCATTCCCTGCACGGAAAATGGTGCCATTTTAACCGAAGAGGCCATTCATGCGGCCATCAAAAAGGAAGTCGAAAACTATCTGTAAAACACATTTTGGAGAGACTATGCTACACTTTACACCTGTGACGCTGCATCATAAGGATGCTGTAAACGCCCTCCTAGGCAGTCAAGCGATGCTGCCCTGTGAGCTGTGCTTTTCGAACATTTTTCTTTGGGCAGAGCAATATCATACGGAGATTGCCTTTCAGGACGATATGCTTTTTATTAAGGGGCGCGTTGGGAATAGGGCAATGCACAAGATGCCGATTGGGACGGGCGGCCTGCTTGCTGCTGTGAACACCCTCTTTGCGGAGGCGGATTTTTCCACTTTGTACGCAATCACGGAGGAAGGCAAGGCGGCACTGGAGGGCGCTTTCCCCGAAGCATTTTCTTACACAGAGGATCGGGACAATGCCGATTATATTTACACATCTGACAAGCTTATAACCCTTTCAGGCAAGAAGCTGCATGCAAAGAGAAACCACATTCATAAGTTTCAAGCCGCGTATCAAGAGAGTGCACATTTTGAGGTGCTTTCCGATGACAACCTTGAAGACGTCCTGCTTTTCCACATGGACTGGTGCAAAAAAAACGGCTGCGCCGGGACGCTGCACCACGAGGTTTGCGCCGTAAAAAAGGCCTTTGCGCATTTCCGTGAGCTGGATTTGCAGGGGCTTTGCTTGAAGCTTGACGGGCGGGTTGCGGCGTATTCGTATGGAACGCGGCTGACTGCCGACACCTTTGTTATTCATGCGGAAAAGGCCGACGGCGAACTGCCGGGAGCTTACGCGGTTATCAATCGGCAGATGGCCGAGGTTTACGGCAAAGAATTCACCTACATCAACCGTGAGGAGGACATGGGGCTGGAAGGTCTGCGCAAGGCGAAGCTGAGCTATCAGCCGGACATTCTGCGGCTCCGTTATAACGCGCAATGGAACAATTCCGCTATGCAAAAGAACACGAAAAAGAGTCAATAAAAGCCCTGTGGAACCTGTGTTTTCCGCGAGAGGAAGGTTTTACGGAGTATGTATTCTCACACCTTTTTTCAGAGGAAACCGCCATTGCGGGAGTGGAGAACGGCAGCTTGCTGGCTTCTATGCACTGCTTTCCTGCGGACCTTTTTTTGGGAGGCAGGGTGCGTAAAGGGGCGTATTTCTACGGCATTTGCACAAGTCCGGAGGCACGGGGACGGGGTATTGCGAGCCGAATGATTGCCTTCGCTTGCGGGGAAATGCGGCGGGCAGGCTGTGAGGTTGCGCTGCTCATTCCGGCAAGTGATTCACTCTTTGGCTATTATGCGAAACTGGGCTTTGCGCCGGCTTTTTACCGGCAGAAAACCTTTGCTTTTAACCTTGATAATACCTGTCAATTTCCATTGCAAGAACCCGAAGACTACACGATTCTAAACGGAATTTACACGGCCTGTATGGCTGATTGCGCCCATATAAAAAGAACACCGAAGGACTGGGAAGCCATTGCGGCAGAAGCGAAGATGGCCGGCGGCGGCATTCGAAGCTTTGAAGACAAGGCCTATGCTGTGACGGCGCGGGAGCAGGGACACCTGTTTATAAAAGAGGCCTTTACCATAAATCCGAGGATTGACATTATTTCCGCTATTATGCGGGAGGAGAGCTGCTCTACCGCAACGGTATTTGCCCCTGCGGCGAAAAAAGAGGGAGTGCCTTTCGCCGTTGCACGATTGCTTTCGGACACAGGGGATGCGGGAAGTGCCTTTTTGGATAGTTTTTACACCTTTCAGACAGAGGGCGGAAGTTTTTTGCGGCCTTATTTGCAGTTTATGCATTCGTGAGGCGGGGCGGGACGGCGACACGTCAGGGATGCAGTGCCTCTACGAACCGAAGAATGCGCATTGCAGTGCCTGCAAGCAAAGGGAAGCACGGTATAACGCAGCAAATCTACCGCCGCCAAGCAGCGCGGCGGAGCGCGGGAGTCGAAGCGAACAGACCTTCGAATTGGCAATAAAACGAAGCACAGTACATCTACGCACATCTCCGTCTCGCCGCCTTTAGCGGCGCAATAGCGCCCTTTTTATGAACCTTTTTTGGCGCTAGAAAAAAGGTTCCCCCGTCCGGGCAGGACATCCCGTCCCCCTCGCAGGGGGAATCCCCGTCCCCAACAGGGAAAAAACGAGGAACGAAGAAAGATTCTTCACTCCGTTCAGAATGACAGACGAAAGGAGCCGCTTATGGTATACCTTATGCTTGCAAAAGGCTTTGAAGAAATCGAAGCGGTCACTGTGATAGACATCCTGCGCCGCGCCGGCATAGAGCTGCAAACGGTTAGCTTGGGCGAAAAAAACGTCACCGGCGCACATACAATACCAGTGCAGAGCGACATTGCCTTTGATGAAATGCAGCGGGATGCAATAGACATGCTCATACTGCCCGGCGGTATGCCGGGAACCACCCATTTGCAGCAGGATGTTCGCCTCGCGGCCCTGCTTACAGAGCTGGCGGCAAGGGGAACGTATATCGCGGCAATCTGCGCCGCTCCCCTTATTTTGGGCGAACTTGGGCTTCTTAAAGATAAGCATTGCACGGTTTTTGCGGGGTTTGAAGAGCACTTGAAGGGTGCTGTTTTGGAAGACTTGGAAGTTGTTCTTGACCTGCCTTTTATTACGGCAAGGGCGGCGGGAGCTGCGGGGGCATTTGCATTTGAGATTGTTCGCTTGTTAAAAGGCGGAGAAAAGGCAGACGCCTTGCGGAAAGCTATGAGGTATTAAGATATGCTGCAAAACATTACGGAAGAAAAAGCGCGGCTGCGCGCGGCAATTCGGGCAAGGCGCAGGGAAAAACCACCGCAAATCACGGCGGGACAAGAGTTGATTGACCGCCTTATGGCATTGGAGTGCTATAAAAAAGCAAGCAATATTTTCTGCTATATCAGTACAAGCGGCGAGGTGCAGACAAAGACACTTATCGCCTGTGCGCTGCTGGAAAAGAAGGCGGTGTTTGTGCCGAGGTGTAACGGGGACGGCACCATGCAGCTTTGCCGCATCCGCAGTTTTGCGGAACTTGCGCCCGGTGCTTTTGGAATATTGGAGCCGGTATGCTGTAACGAAACCGCCGGGGCGGGAGACATTGAACTGGCCATTTTGCCGGGGCTTGCTTTTGACAGGAAGGGCAACCGGCTGGGACAGGGCAAGGGGTATTACGACCGATTCCTTGCAAGCTTTACGGGGCCGGCGGCCGGCCTTTGCTATGAAGCATTTATAGAAGAAACTATCCCGACCGAACAAAACGACAGGAAGGTACAGCTGCTTGTTTCGGAGCAGGCTGTATACACTATAAAAGAGGTAATAAAACATGAACAAGAAACGTAAGCAGCAAAATCTGTCCCGCCTGATTTACTGGATGATTATTTTGGGCTCATCACTTATTCTGTCCGCAACCATCATCTACACCGCAAACGAAATGTTCAGTCTGGTAAAGCCCGACATAACGGCAACAGTCACCATCCCTGAAAACGCAACAAAAGGCCAAGTGGCGAGAATCTTGAAAAAAGAGGGTGTCATCGGCAGCACAATTATCTTTAACCTGTATGAAACCTTCCTTGACAAAAAGAAGGAGTACCGCCCCGGCACCTATGAGCTGTCGGCACAGGACGACTACCGTCTTATTACCGCAAAGATTAAGCAATCAAAGAACAGCCGCACCACTGTAAAGGTGGTTATCCCCGAAGGCTACACCCTGCTGCAAACCATTCGGGAGCTGAACAAAAGCCTTGACTGCACCGAAGAGGAACTTTTGGAAGCCGCAAACAGTTCGGTATTTGAGTACGACTTCCTTGCCGAAAAGGGCGAGCATGAGCTGTACCGTTTGGAAGGCTATCTCTTCCCTGATACCTATGAGTTTTACACCGACGAATCGCCGGTCAATGTCATCGATAAGTTCCTTAAGAACTTCGGGAAAAAATATGACGCCGACCTTCGAACCGCTGTGGAGGAAAGTGCTTACACACCCAAAGAAGTGCTGACCATTGCCGGAATGGTTGAAAAAGAAGCAAAGAAAGACGACGAACGTGCTAAGATTGCCGCGGTTATTTACAACCGCCTAAAGGATAAGGGCAACTTCCCCTATCTGCAAATTGACGCCACCCTGCTCTACACACAAGCCGAGCACAAAACCGTGCTGACAAACGTGGATAAAGAGCTTGACACCCCGTACAACACGTATAAATATAAGGGACTGCCCCCCGGACCTATTTGCTCACCGGGACTGAAATCTCTTGCGGCGGCTATTAATCCGGAGCCGGATTTCCCCTATTACTACTACAATGCCCGCAAGGACGGCTCCCATTATTTCTCAAAAACCCTCAACGAGCACATTGCAAATATTAATAAGGCGGCAAGTGAATAAAAGAGATGATACAGTTTGACAATAAAAATATAGAGTTGCTCGCCCCTGCCGGAGATATGGAAAAGCTGACCTTTGCGCTGGAGTACGGCGCAGATGCGGTGTATCTCTCCGGCACGGCCTTTGGCATGCGCCAGTCGGCCTCGGTCTTTACAAAGCCTATGTTAGAGAACGCCATTGCACTGACAAAAAAGAAGAACGCAAAGGTGTATGTTACAGTCAACACCCTGCCGCGGGAAAACGAAATAGCGGGGCTTCCTGCTTACTTCGAAGAGCTGAATGAGCTGGAAGTTGACGCGCTGATTATCGCGGACTTAGGGGTACTTGCGCTGGCGAAAAAGTATGCGCCGAAGCTTGACATCCACATCTCGACCCAGGGCAGTATTGTCAACAGTGCGGCGGCAAATGCCTACTTTGACATGGGTGCAAAACGGGTTGTTCTGGCGAGGGAGCTGAGCCTTGAAGAAATCGCGGGTATTCGGGCGGCGACAAATAAGGCGCTGGAGCTGGAGGCTTTTTGCCACGGTGCCATGTGCATGTCCTATTCCGGCCGCTGTTTTATCTCCGCATACATGACCGGACGCGATGCCAACCGGGGTGCTTGTGCCCAGCCCTGCCGCTGGAAATACCACCTAATGGAGGAAACAAGGCCGGGGCAATATTTCCCCGTTCTTGAAGAGGAAAAGGGTGCTTTTATCCTCAATGCCAAGGACCTTGCAACCATTGAAATTCTGCCGCAGCTGTTAAAGGCAGGCATCACCTCCCTGAAAATCGAAGGCCGGGCAAAAAGTGCTTACTACGCGGCGGTCATTACGAATGCGTATAAGCTTGCCCTTGCAAGTGCTGCGGGACAGCCTGACAATTGGACGGTTGATGAGCAGGTACTGCGGGAGATTTACTGTGTGTCGCACCGGGATTATTACACCGGTTTTTATGAAAGCAGCAGCGCAAGCGGGCAGCATACGGCCGACAATGTGTACATCCGCAATTTCGATATCTGCGCCGTGGTAGAAGACTGTGATGCAGAGGGCAACGCCAAGCTTACCCAGCGCAATAAGTTTTCCGAAGGCGACAGGTTGGAGCTGCTGATTCCCGGGGAAACGGGGAAAAGCTTCACCGTAACAGTTCTGCAAGCGGAGGACGGAACGCCTCTCGAATCGGCACCCCACCCTATGATGAAGCTGCGCGCGAAGCTACCGGGATTTGTACCGAAATACAGCATCCTGCGCCGCGCCGCCCCTGAAAAATAAGTGAAGTGAAAGGGATTTTGACACCATGGAAGTATTAACCGTAAACCAAATTCGCGAAAAATTTCTCGCATTCTTTGAAAAAAAGGGGCATCTTCGGGCGCCGTCATTTCCCCTTGTGCCCATTGACAATGCATCCCTGCTCCTCATAAACTCGGGCATGGCACCCTTAAAACCCTATTTCACGGGGGAAAGCACGCCGCCCAATGTCCGCATGACCACCTGCCAAAAGTGCATCCGTACACCCGATATTGAGCGCGTAGGTAAGACTTCCCGCCACGGTACATTTTTTGAAATGCTGGGAAATTTTTCCTTTGGTGATTATTTTAAGGAAGAGGCTTGCAAGCTGGCGTGGGAGTTTATTACGGAAGAAATCGGCATCCCAAAGGAACGGCTGTATATTTCAACCTACCTGGATGACGACGAAACCTGGGACCTGTGGACAAAGGTCATTGGAATAGAAGAAAGCCACATGACACGCCTTGGAAAAGCCGACAACTTTTGGGAAATCGGGCAGGGTCCCTGCGGCCCTTGCTCCGAAATTTATATTGACCGCGGCATTGACCCGAAATGTACAAATGAAAACTGCGCCGTGGGCTGCGACTGTGACCGCTTTGTAGAGTTTTGGAATCTGGTATTCACCCAGTACAACAACGACGGGCAGAGCAACTACACACCCCTGCAAAAACGCAATATTGACACCGGCATGGGGCTGGAACGCCTTGCCTGCATTCTGCAAAATGTGGACAATATTTTCGAAATCGACACGATGCAGGGTATCCTAAAGAAAATTTCCGAAATCGCGCAGATTCCCTATGGCAGCGATGATAAAAAGGACGTGTCCCTGCGCATTATTTGCGACCATATCCGCTCTACAACCTTCCTTGTCAGCGACGGGGTGCTGCCTTCAAACGAAGGGCGCGGCTATGTTTTAAGACGTCTTTTGCGGCGGGCTGCCCGTCATGGAAAGCTGCTTGGTATTGACAAGTTATTTCTCTCTGATTTGGCAGAAATTGTTATTGCACAAAATGCCGTTGCCTATCCGGAATTGCAGGAAAAGAAGACCACTATCCTGCAAATTATTTCCGAAGAGGAAAAGCGCTTCCACAAAACCATTGACGGCGGACTGAAGATTCTGGCCGAGCTGTTAAAGAGCGCAAAACTCGTTGCAACCGAAGTCTTTAAGCTGTACGATACGTACGGCTTCCCCGTTGACCTAACGGAGGAAATTGCCGCCGATGCCGGGATTACAATTGACCGTGCCGCCTTTGACGAGCTTATGCAGGAGCAACGGAAGCGGGCACGGGAAGCAAGGGCTGCCCTTGGCGACGCCGCTTGGGGAAACAGCGACCTGCTGGCACTCCTCGCGAATATTAAAACAATATTTACCGGATATGACGCACTGACGCAAGAAGCAAAAGTCGTTTATGTCCACACAGAAGATGAAAACACAACCGTTTTTCTGGACAAAGAACCCTTTTACCCCGAGCAAGGCGGCCAAGTTTCCGACAAAGGGCAGATAACAAAAGGGGATGGCACCCGCTTTGTTGTTGAAGCGGCAAAGAAGGTACAAGGGGACAAAATCGCTCTCTACGGTCTGATGGAAAGCGGCAGCTTGCAGGTAGGAGACACGGTTACAGCAAGTGTTGACAAGAAGCACCGCATGAATGTCTCACGCGCCCATACTGCAACCCATATTTTGCAAGCCGCCCTAAAAGAAGTTTTGGGCGAAACCGTAAATCAGGCCGGGTCTTATGTGTCAGCGAATATGCTGCGCTTCGACTTTTCACATTTCGCGGCAGTCAGCGAGAGTCAACTGTTGAATGTTGAGGCCATCTGTAACGACATTATTCTGCAAGCACTGCCTGTTACAGCGAAGGAAATGCCTATTGCAGAAGCAAAAAAGCTGTCTGCAACCGCACTCTTTGGTGAAAAGTACGGCGATATCGTTCGCGTTGTGCAGGTGGAAGGCAAGTCCTGTGAGCTTTGCGGCGGTACCCATGTGGACAATACCGGGCGTATCGGCCTCTTGAAAATTGTATCCGAAGGCTCTGTTTCCGCGGGTGTTCGCCGTATTGAGGCGCTGGTTGGCCCGGCTGTTTTAGAACTGCTGCATGAGAAGGAGGGCCGGCTTACAGCCCTTGCAGAACAGCTGAAAACAACACCGGCAGAACTGCCCCGGCGGGTTTCCGACCTGCAGCAGGAACGGAAGACTCTGCAGAGCGAGCTTGATAAAATTCAAAGTAAGGAAGCGAACAACAGCCTTGGTGATATTCTTGCTTCCGCAAAAGAAATTGGCGGCGTGAAGCTTTGCGTGCACACCTTAAAAGGCATGCAGATTGAGGCGGTGCGCGGTTTGGGCGACAAGCTTTCAGACGCGGAGAAGAGCGTTGTTGCAGTGCTTGCAAATGTGTCGGACGACAAGCTGACCTTCTTTGCGGTTTGCGGCAAGGACGCGGTGGCGCAGGGCGCAAATGCCGGAACCATTGTCCGCGAGGTGGCAAAAGTGACCGGCGGCTCCGGCGGCGGAAAGCCCGGTTCGGCCATGGCAGGCGGCAAAGATATCGGAAAGATGGACG
>JGI994J12354_10003688_pt1 | contig 14170 bp, 8 predicted proteins | sample IntmicLarv3ML3BL_FD_12354 | JGI IMG/M metagenome (IMG submission 12354)
CTCCGAACCAGCATGATGCTGGATCCACTTCGGGGAAGTCAGGATTAATATTATAGTCTTCACCTCGAAAAGAAGATACATCTTTCTTAGGGTTATTTCCTCCGGCAGGCTGAGCGTTATTCTCTTTATTATTTACTTCTTCTTTATTTATCAATATTATTCACCCTCATAGCGGACTGGTCCGCATTTGCTCTGGGGTACCTTGGTTTTGGACTTACTATTCGCACCCCGCTAGTCTATATCCTGTAAATTTGCAGCTCTTTTATCTTATTTATCTTTGATATAACTTTTATAACCCATGTTATTTAAAAATAGTTCTAATCTTTCTGGGTGAAGTAGCTATAATTTAGATGTATCTTCCCAGCGAGGTTATAACTATAAATTAAAGCTATCACTACCCCGTAGTAAAAATGTGGTTTTTACGTCTTGACCTAAGACTAGTTTGGGAGTAATTGCAGCGCTGGAGAAAAGGGTAATCAGCTCTCTGGAATCAAATGGCTGATTAATCGCCACCAATTCAAAGGGAACAGCCGACTTGATCAAATCAAAGCCATCATACCGCTTGTTATCTACAGACCTCGGATGCAGCTTAATTGCAAAGGTCTTGTATTTATTTTTAGCCTCGGCTAAAAATTCTTTTTCAAGCTTCATAAACTTATCAAATTCAGGCAAATTAGCCTTATCTTCGATAAGAGGTTGACTTAAATAAACAGCTTCACTGTCATATTTTTTATCATATTTGTATCCGAAAACATCATTAATTTTCAAAAGAAACTTTTTATCATTCTGTAAATTGCTTAGTAAAGGCAGCTGTAATACATCAGGCTTTATTTCTATCTTCAAAAGCTTTGGATTATAGAGATAAACTCCATCACAACTTTCACTCATAGGAGTTACACTCAAAATCTTATAAAACAGCCTCATTAGACCGGTCATGCGTTCTAAATAACTTATATAACTTACAAGACCGTCTTCTATAAAATAAGCATTAATCTCATTATTGTACTCTGCAGCATATTCATATGCAAGTGTAAATATAATCGGATTTGTAAAGCAATAATAAAGATTCGAAATCTTTTTGTTTTTAATATATTTTTTCAGATTTCTATTGCCAAATAAAAGTTTTAAAAATGATTTTGTTTTTGTATATGAAGCGTTAGTATGTTTTAAGACATTTACTTCATCAAAAAGATTAAGTTTTTCAAGTTTTTTTGCAATATCATAAATACCGTCAAAATCAGGACTTAAAATGATTGAATATTTTTTATTCCTGTTATTCTCTGTTTTAATTTTATTTATACTGCTCAAAATATGATATGGCGTCGCACAAATATATACGTCATAAGCAGGATCTTTTTTTATATCAAAATCTTGCTTAAATAAATTTATAAATCTAAACATATATCCCATATATATCCATGAAACTACTCCTAAAAAATCAGAATATCTGAATAATATATGTGATTCGACAATTGAGGTTACTAAATTTGATACCATAATTGCAAATACAACTGCAAGAATCATAAAATAATTTTTGTTTATTTTCTTAAAAAATAAAATATTTAATGATTTGAGCATTATAAAAATTATAAATGCCATAAATAAAATAAACGCACAAATTCCGCCGGTAACAAGTATTTGAATATAACTATTATGGGTATTGCCTGCTACTCTGCCCAGTTCTTTTTCTTCTTTTTCGCTCAGCCCGGGCGTATTAAGGATTACTGATTCATTATCGTTCATATCAGTAGTTGCCAGTCCGAAAATAGGCGCTGTTTTAAACGCTTTAAGCTGTGATGTCCATATATCCATCCTGCTGCCCATAAAATCATATTCGGAGCGTCCAGGATCAATTTGAACATCATATACAAGATTATTTATCGCTTGATTAGGATCATCTTCTTCCTTTTCGTCGCGTAAAAGAAATGTTTGAGCATTATCAAAAGGCCCATAATACAATAGATCAGAAAGACTTTTATGCGGCCAAAGAAAATTATCATCTTTTTCTATGCGTTGTTTCATATCAATATCTAAATTTGCTATTAAATTAGGTACTATAGCAAAAACTTTTTTAAGAGGATTTAAAGCATAATAACTACCGGCTGATAAACCTATACATAAAACTAAAAGAACTGCCGCTTTAATTGGCTTCATTTCTTTTGATTTTATTCCTCTGAATAAATATAAGAATGCATAGGTTAAAAATAGTGCCACAGCACCGATAAATGCACCTCTTGAATCAGATAAAACTAAATATATTGCTTGAAAAACTATAGTCACTATATAAAAAATACGTAATTTCTTATTCGTTTTTGATGTTAAATAAAAATTAATTAAGGATAAGGCTATAGCAAATGAACTTAAAATTGCACCTACATTTACGCTTAAATATATTCCGTTTAATCGGTTATAAATAAAGCCTTGATTTATACGGCTTCCGTCAACAGAAAGCTTAAATTTAATAGCAAATATAAACATAACTATTGAAACAACTGTTGCTATAAACATTAAAATAATTAATAAATTATTTAGTCCTTTAAATTCTTTTATAGTTTCTTCTGCTGTCTTTTTCTTTGGAGTTACTCCCATGAGAATAATTAAATTAAGAACCATATATCCTAAATTCAATATATTGTGAAATAAATTATATTTGTAGTTTATGAATATTGATATCAAATAACTGGCTATAAGTAAAATTAACATAAATATTCCGCTTTTTCTCGAATATTCTTTTTTAACTAATATTTTTACAAGTATGAGATACGCGCCCCATACTAGTATGAATTTATTTAAAAATCCCAAATTCTGTCTTAAAATTGGAATAAAACTTATAAAACTCAAAATAAAATAAGTACACGTAAATAAGTATACATTATTTATAATAGAAAATGATTTATCTTTTAATTTCACTATAAAACTCATTTAATCCCCCCAAATAGTAGATATACACTAGGCGATAGTAATTAGTTATTTAAATTTATTTCTAATCTTCCCAGAAACAAGTAGCCATAAGTTTGCAAAATATAAACCAGCGAGGTGATGGCTAAAAAGTAAATCTATCACTACCCCGTAGCGGATGCAACATGATGTTGCCGCGTGACGTGATGGCAGTTTAGACTAAAACTCACCCAGAGTACCCCACCGTAGGTGACCTAATGGGTGCAGGCTCATGCTGATATAAGTAGCTTCAAATTAGATGCATTTTCCCAGCGTAGTAATGGTTATAAATTAAAGCTATCATTATCCCGGAGATGTCCAGGCTGCGCCTGGTGGTTGAAGATACTGGAGACACTTATTCCTACTGAAGAAGAGATTTCTTTTAGAGTAAACTCTCCGCTTCTGTACATTTTCAAGGCAAGATCTATTTTTTCCTGCGGCAACCTAGGCCGGCCGCCTTTACGGCCTCTTGCTTTAGCAGAACTAAGCCCTTCTTTTGTCCTTTGAACAATGATTTCTCGTTCGAATTCGGCAATAGCTGCCATAATTAAAAACAAGAATCTGCCGCAAGAAGAATTTGTATCTAAAAACTCTTCTTTTAAGCATTTAAAATCCGCACCAATATTTTTAAGCTGATCCATAAGATTTATAAGATCTTTAGTACTTCTTCCAAAGCGAGATAATTCACTGACTACGACTTTATCGCCTTTTTTTAATTGTTCAATCATTTTAGTAAGATTAGGGCGTTCTGTTTTTATGCCGCCGATTTTATCAGTATAAATTTTCTCACAGCCATAAGATTTCAATAAATCCAGCTGTCTTAAAGAGCTTTGATCCTTAGTACTTACTCTTGCATATCCAATAATCATTTTTTTTCATTCTTTCTAAATGACGTTATAAAAAGGTTACAAAAAACCATGGTTTTTTGTAACTTTATTTATTTGCCTGTTTTACTCTAAAAAACATCGATTTTAGTTGTAATAACTCATCCAATAATCATACTATAAAAAAACAGGTCAAACCTGCTTAGTATTTAATGACTATTTTACCATACTTTATGTTGTTTACACAACCTATTTAAAATAATTAAAAACAGTTATTATGTAAACCTATTTTAGTTTTTCATCTTGAAATTTCAGTGAATTTTTCTACTATTTTATATAATAACAATTATTATTATATGTTTAAAGATTTTAATTTATTATTTGACGTTTTGATGATTTGATGATTTTTGCGAAACTTTTTGTATAGTGAAAAATGTAAAAAATAAGGCATTCTTTACCGAGATTATGTAAACTAAGGATGCTTTAAAAACTTAATTTTTATAAATTTATTTCACATATCTTTACTTAGTTTACATAATCTCGGTCGTGTTAATACTTTATTCAAGAATTATGGTAAACTAAAATATGAATTTTAATAATAATATGTGAAAATATCAAACTAATATTAGTTTATATGTATTAATATCAATAAATAATAATAGTTTAATAATATTTATTTTCTATTTGACGATTTGATAATTTGACGATTTATGTCAAGACCTATATACGTGAAAAAGCTTTAAATTTAAAATGAATATTAGTATAATGAGGTTTGTGCTAAAAACGTCAAAACGTCAAAACGTCAAATAATACTTATTTTATGTTATTTAATAAGTATTGTGGATTAATTATTACTATTCAATAAATAAAATGTTATTTTTTTTCACTTACTCCTTTGGTTATAACTTTTTTGAGGAAATTCTTGTGTTTTTATTCATTTTGTGCTAAAATATTTAAAATAAGGCATAAAAGTTATAACTAATTTGGCAAATTTATAGGATGTGATTGTATTTTATGGCTAAACTAGATTTTTTAGCAATTAAAAATAAACGTGTAGATTTGGATATTACTCAAAAACAGTTATCTTTATCAACTAAAATTAACCTTAATACAATAAAGGCTATTGAAACAGGCAGATCTTCTACTGATGAGGATAATATTAAGCAAATTTGTACTTTTTTAGACCTTGATTTTAATAAAATTTATAATCCGAATTTTAAAGATACTAAAATTATTTCAGTTATTAATAATAAAGGCGGCTGTGGTAAGACTTCTGTCTGTTCTTCTCTTGGATTTGTTCTTTCTGAAATGGGCTATAAAATGTTGTTGATTGATTCTGACTCGCAAAGAAACTTAACATCAAGTTATGCTATAGAAAAAGGACTCCCCCATTTCGGTGACGCTGTTACTAATGAAAATAATTTAGAAGATTATATTATTAATACGAAATATCCTAATATAGATTTTGTTCCCGCTGATGTTTCCATGGGAACGTTGGACATGCTCTTATTTACTAAACTTCAAAGAGAAAATGTCGTTAAACAGATTGTATCACCTGTTAAAAGTAAAGGTATTTATGATTTTATTTTAATTGATACGAATCCTAATCTTTCACTTCTTAATTTTAATATTATTAATGCAAGTAATTATTGTATTATTCCCGTACAACCTGCGGGATTTGATGTCGATGGAATTGTAACGGTTATTAATTTTATTAATGGAGTTAAAAAATTTAATGAAGAACTTGATATCTTAGGAATTGTTATTAATCGTTATGATGGCAGAAATAAGATTATTTCGGAAGCTGCCCTCTCTGAACTTAAAAATGCTTATGGGTATTTATTATTTGATAATATTATTAAAGTTGATGTTAAAATACAAAATGCCCAATGGGAAAATAAACCTGTTTTTGAATATACTAATAGCCGTATAGTTAAAGAATTCAGAGCTTTAGCTAAGGAGGTAATTAAAAGATGTCAACTTTAAAATCTAAAAATATTAAAGATCAAAATTCAAATGCTTCTGAATTACCTTTCTTGATGAGAGAATTACACAGCCATAATGATGGCGCTGTTTTATTAAATATTTTTGACCTTAACCCTTCGCCTCCGGAATTTAATTTTTATCGTAAGTTTTCTAAAGATAAATTAGATGAACTTGCTATATCTATTTCAACATATGGACTTCTTCATCCTATTGTTGTATGGCAAAAAGAAGATGGTATTAAACAGGTTTTAAGCGGTCATAACAGGCTGGATGCTTATAAATTGCTTTATAATTCTACTAAAGATCAAAAATATCTTTCAATTTTAGCGCTTATTAAAAAAGATCTTAATGAGGATTCCGCAAAAGAAATTATTATCGATTCAAACTGGGTCGGTAGAACCTTATCAACGTTAGAGCGTACTCGAAGTATTTATTTTAAATATGTTCTTCTAGGCAGAAAAAAACGCTCACAACCTAATGATTCAGGTTATAAACGTAATTATGATATTATTGCCGAAGATTATAATCTTTCAGGCAAACAAATTCAGCGTTATATTAAACTTAATAAACTTATTAATCCTCTTCTTCAACTAATTGATAATAAAGCCTTAACCCTTAGATCTGGGCTTAAATTAGCTGATTTTGATGAGAATACTCAACAGGAAATTTATGAGATTGTTAAGGATAATTGTAATAATAAAAGCATTGCTACTATTGATAATTCTATGGATTTGAATACAATTAAAGCTATTTTATCCAATAAATCATTAAATGAGACAGTCTCTGTTTCATTTAATGTCCCTAAGAATGTTAAAAAAGAATTCGTTAAAGCTGCCCTCGAATGGCTCCAGCAGGCTAATCCTGCACCTTTTACGGATAAATGATAGCTTTAAATTTTAGTCATCACCTCGCAAATAAAATACATCTAATTTGAAGCTACTTTTCCCATCGATCTAAAATATAAAAACGAATTACTATGAGGACACCGTGTCCTCATAATGGATTAGTTCGCATTTTCAACGGGGTATCTTTAGTTTAGACTTATTCTTTTGCCACTATGGTAAAATCCAGTGGGAGTTTAACTTATCAATATAGAACATCTGCTCCGTGTGCGGAATTTTATTGTTTTTGCATAACTGATACGCGAAGTGGATACAGTGTCATGTTAGGGGCTTGAATTTTTTGTAAATATATGTTATTATTATAGGTGGAACATTATATCCAAATAGAAAAAAGTCGTCCAATCTCTTAAATTGAACGACCGACAACAATATTATTCTTTCTTTGTTCGGTAAACCTAACTGCAATTAGATTTACCATAGTATTAAATAATTATTTTTATATTGTTTTTTTATATAATAGCACACTTTGATTTAATAGTCAACTTTGTTTGTCTTAAATCTTGTGTGAAAATTTCTTATAAATATAATTATAAATAAAATAAAGTTAAGTATGTTATCGTTGTCTTGAATTTTTATGAATTTTAAGGCAGCTTATTTTTTTGTCTTAAAGACTTTAAATATATAGAAATCGGAGCGTATTTATTGATGATAAAAACTATTGATAATATAGATTTCAAAGAAATATTTATTCCTTTTATTAAAAAATATAGAATTAATAATAATCAATTAATAGGACTTTGTCCTTTCCATGAAGATACTCATCCAAGCTTTTCAGTTAATCTTGATAAAGGTATTTATTATTGTCATGCTTGTGGTAAAACAGGAAATTCTACTACTTTTTTAAGTGAAGTACTTAATATCACAACAAGAGAAGCATATAAAAAAATTATGACTGATAATGATTTTTCTTTAGATCGAAAAAAAAGATATGAGGACACCGTGTCCTCATATCTTCCTGAATCCTCAAAAAAAGATATAACTAATATATCAAAAATGACTCAATATAATTATCATAATGAATATGGAGACATATTATATTTTAATATTCGGCTTGATTATATTGATGAGAACGGGAAAAAGGGCAAGAAATTTCATTATGAATATCATAATGAAGCTGGTCACCTTATAAAGCGAAAACCTAAAAAGCGTGTTATGTATAATTTAAATAAAGTAGTATCTGAGAAAAAATATCAAGAATATTTATTTATAGTTGAGGGAGAAAAATGTGCTGATACAATAAATCGATTGGGTTTATTATCTACAACAACAGGTTCATCTTCATCCTATTCCGAATGGACAAAAGAATATAATAAACATATAAAAGATTATAAAGTGATAATTTTACCTGATAATGATGACGCGGGAAGAAGATATGCGTTTGAAATAGCGTCTCGAATATATCCTGATATCGAATGGGTAAAAATAATCGATTTATATACTTTAACAAAGGATAAATTTCAGGTAAAAGCAGATATAGTTGATTATTTAAATATGGGCGAAAATATAGAAACAGTAATTGCTGCAGCAGAAAAAGAAGATAATTTCAAAATTAGTGAAGAAGAATCAAGGATTTTAAATTACGAATTAAATGATACAGGGAATTCATGTCGGTTTGAAGCTATGTATGGTGATAAAATTCTATATAATAATGAATCACAACAATGGTATGTATGGGATAATATAAGATGGCAGCCGGATATATCACAAACGCATTTTAGATATGCAATAAATTGTTCCGATGAATTTTACAATGAATCGAAAAAATCAAAATCATATGGGATTCGAAAATTTGCACTTAATTCCGGAAATTTAAACCGACTTAAAGCTATGATAGATATAACGGCAAAAAAGACAAACATATCATATGATCAAATGGATAGATATCCTAACTATATATCTTTATTAAACGGAACAATGGATTTAAAGAATGAGAAACTTTTTTCTAATAAAAAAGAAAACTACTTGACTAAATGTCTTAATTTCTCATATTATAAAGATAGTGATTGCCCTAACTTCTTAAAATTTCTAAATGAAATTTTTGATAGAGACGCAGAACTTATAAATTACATACAAAGAGTCTTCGGGTATTGTTTAACCGGAGAAATAAGTGAACAAGTATTTTTTATAGCTTATGGCACTGGTGCGAATGGTAAATCAACGTTAATAGATATTATTTCTTATATTTTAGAAGAATATGTTCAGTCCATTCCGATATCGGTATTAATGGGTAAAGAACGGGCATCGGCAGCTACTCCGGAACTTGCAAAAGCAAAAGGATCCCGTCTTGTTATTGCTTCAGAATCATCAGATATAAGCAGGGTTAATGAAGGTCAAATAAAACAATTAACCGGTAATGATATCATTAATGCCAGGCCTCTGTATTCACAAGGGTTTACATATAAGCCTGAATTTAAAATCTGGCTCTCAACCAATCATAAGCCATATATAAGTGGATCTGATTATGGTATATGGCGCAGAGTACATTTGATTCCGTTTAATGTTACATTTGATGAAAGTAAAAGGGATAAAAATTTAGCTGATAAATTAAAATCGGAAGCTACAGGAATATTAAACTGGATTGTAAAAGGCGCGTATAAGTGGTATAAAGAGGGTCTTAACCCGCCTAAAACAATAATGGATGCTGTATCGGAATATCGGTCAGAGATGGATATTTTAGCCGATTTTTTAGATACCTGTACAGTTACTATTACCAATCCAAACTCAACCGAAACGGTATCACATAAAGATTTATATGATTGTTATCTTGAGTATTCTAGAATGAATGGCCAAGCACCTATGAGTGCAAATTTATTCGGTCGTAAGTTAACAGAGCGCGGTTTTAAGAAGTACAAAGCACCCATGCTTGTATACATCAATCTAACCCTGAAACCACGTGCCGTGGACGCACTTCGAGGGAGTGATAGTTTTAATTTATAACCGATACTACAAAAATAAAAATACATCTAATTTACAGCTACTTATATCAGAAAATTATAAAATAAATTTAAATAACTAATTACTACGATAGATAAGATGCCCTTAATTTTGCAGGATATAAACCAGCGGGGCACGGGTAGGAAGTCTAATCTAAAAAATACCCATAAAGGGTACAGGCTTAGCCTGTCAGCATCATGCTGGGGAGGGATTAAAGGAATGTTAATATCAGTCATAATGCCGGTATATGGGGTCGAGAAATATATAAAAGACGCAATAGAATCGGTTTTGAATCAAACTTATAAGAATTTTGAATTAATAATAGTAGATGATAATACAAAAGATAAAAGCATAACTATAGCTAATCATTATGCCTCAAGGGATCACAGGCTAAAAATATATAAAACTCCTGAAAATGTAGGCCTCGCAAAAGCGCGAAATTTTGGTATGCAATATATTAAAGGAAAATATATATTATTTATGGATTCTGATGATACAATTCCGCCTGAAACACTTGATAAATATGTCGGTTGTGCAGAAAAATTCTCACCTGATTTTATTATTGCTGGCTATACAGATTTATTTTTAACCCAAAAAGAAAAATTAAAATCATCCGCAACAACATTAATCCCTTTAAAAGTTTATGAAAACAATAGAATCAAAGAAATGTTTGCTTATTTTGATCTTATTACTGTAGCACGATTTGCATGTAATAAATTTTATAAAACAAGCTTTTTACAAGAACATAAACTGCAATTTGAAAAACTGGAACCTGTAGAAGATATATGTTTTAATTTAAATGTTTTTAATCATGCGAAATCTTTAGCTACTTTAAATTTTTCATTATATAATTATTTTCATCGTAAAACTAAAAAAACTCTTTCGGAAATTTATGATGATACTTTATTTGAAAAATATAAAACGCGTTTAAATCGCATTGTTGATATGCACAAAAATTGGAAAATAAATAGCTATAAAAATTATGATCTTATTTATACTGTTTATTTTAGGCTTATTTTATCTGTTTTTACTAAGATATTAAAAGATAAGCACTTAAAAAAAGATGAAAAAAATAAACTTATACGCGGTATTATTAAGGATTCTGATACACAATATTGTATTTCAAATATAGCAAAACCCTCTCGTTCTATTAAAATATTTATAGGGCTATTAAAGAAAGAGAGAATCTTTTTGATAAAACTTTTTATACTGACTATTTCTTTTATAAAAACTAATTTTGCTCCACTCTACTTAAAACTTCGTCATCAACGTGACGCTGGACCCACTTCGGGGAAGTAATAGTTTTAATTTATAATGATCACCACGAAAGTTTATATACTGCGGACTTATATCTATTTATATAAATAAGCAAGTTTATACATAACTTATAGACTTTAGAAACTAACTACTAAAAAAAGGCATAAAAAAAAGCGCATTAAGCGTTCTTTTTTATGCCTTTTACTAATTTACTATTTACTAAACGGCCCTCCTGTAAATTTTCGTTTAAGGAAGTCCGAAATCTTTTTAAACCAATTTTGTTTATCCATAAACATAAAACTGATTTCTTTATAGCTTAGGTTATTTTGTTCGACATAAACGTCCATTAACAGCTCACTTATATAGCCGAAAACCCTTGATTCATAGTTATTATATTTAGAAATATCAATTTGTTTTTCAAGCTTCTCTAAGATGAAAAACAGCCAACTACAATAATTATTGAACAACTCACGTTTCATGATAAACATATTAAACATATGCGCGCTGGTTCTTTCCATGACCGTATCAAAAGCATTTATATATTCAGGAAAATCACTTAATATAATTTCTCTTGTTTTTAAAAGATCCTTTTCATTATGAGCATGATTATAATGCGATTGGTTTGTTTCTATGAAATAATTTCTTTTCTTAGGCAAGATTAAATCATATTCCGCCACTAATTTTTTTGCTTGATTTTTTGTTAAAACCATATCTTTTTTAGAGCCTAGCAAGATTTGGAATTTATTTTTAATAGAAAAATGACGTCTATAATGCGCTAAGCCTACATGAGACACATTTTTGTCTAAATTTTTCCAAGCCCAATACATACAAGAAAGCTCGCAATAATTACGGTTTTTGAGCGAGATATTATCGCCTGTATCGTCGCCTATGTAGCCGATGGATTCTTTGTTTATCTTACCTGCATGAACAGGCAGATATAAATCATCCTCAGGCATCCAATAAACCTTATGAGTCGCTACAAGCAACATGATGTTGCATCCATTACGGGTAAATTTTGGGTTAGACTTATCACAAGTACCGCGCTGGGAAGATTCTTCTGCCTTGTAGTCAGTTCCTCCAACAGGCTGAGAGTTATTCTCTTTATTATTTTCTTGATTATTGTTCAAAATAATTCATCCTCTTTTTAGATGCATATAAATTTTCGTGGTGTTAGTTATAAACTAAATCAAAAGTTTAAACTAAAGATTACCCGTAGTGCGTCCACGGCACGTGGGAGGGTTTTGTCCATGTCGTAGTATTTGTATTCAGCGAGCCGTCCGCCGAAATAAATATTTTTTTCTTTATCCGCAAGCGCTTTATACTGCAAATATTTATTATTATTAAAATCATCATTAACAGGATAATAAGCTTCTTTCGTCTTATTCCATTTAACTGAATATTCTTTCGTTACAACTGTATGTGGCAATTTTAAAACATCTTTATTAAAGGGTTCAAAATGCTTATGTTCTATAACTCTCGTAAAGGAATTTTTTTCATCGGTATAATTAATAACAGCATTTCCCTGATAATTATCTGTATTTAATAATTCTGTTTCAAAATTAAGACTTCTATATTCAAGTTCTCCATATATATAATTATAATACCTGTCAATAGGTCCAGTATATACCATTATATCAGAAATCTTTTTAAAATAATCAATATCATTAAAAAAATCTGTATTTAATAAAATATCATGCCCTTTCAGCATTTTTTCACATAAATGATTATAACCGCCTCTTGGAATTCCCTGATAATAATCATTAAAATAATTATTATTATAAGTGAATCTAAGAGGTAATCTTTTTATAATAAAGGCCGGTAACTCATCACATTTTTTACCCCATTGTTTCATGGTATAGCCTTTTATAAGCTTCTCATAAATATCGGGTCCAACTAAACTTATAGCCTGATCCTCAAGGTTTTTAATTTCTTTATTAGGGTTTAATTTATAATATTCTTTTTTTTCTTCATCTATTTTAATTTTGGCTTCTTCCGGAGTTTTTACTCCCCACATTTGATAGAATGTATTCATATTAAAGGGAAGATTATAGAGTTCTCCGTTATAATTTGCAACAGGTGAATTTATAAAGGGATCGAAAGGATGAATATTATTAACATAATCCCAGATTTCTTTATCACTTGTATGAAATATATGAGCGCCGTATTTATGGGTTGTTATACCCTTAATGTCTTCACAATAGAGATTGCCTGCTATATGAGGACGTTTATCTATTACTAAGCATTTTAGCCCCTTTTTAGCTGCCTCATAAGCAACCGTGCAGCCATACAACCCCGCACCCACTATTAAAATATCATACCGGGCTGAGCCTGTACCCTTTACGGGCCAGCATGATGCTGGATCCACTCCGAACCAGCATGATGCTGGATCCACTTCGGGGAAGTCAGGATTAATATTATAGTCTTCACCTCGAAAAGAAGATACATCTTTCTTAGGGTTATTTCCTCCGGCAGGCTGAGCGTTATTCTCTTTATTATTTACTTCTTCTTTATTTATCAATATTATTCACCCTCATAGCGGACTGGTCCGCATTTGCTCTGGGGTACCTTGGTTTTGGACTTACTATTCGCACCCCGCTAGTCTATATCCTGTAAATTTGCAGCTCTTTTATCTTATTTATCTTTGATATAACTTTTATAACCCATGTTATTTAAAAATAGTTCTAATCTTTCTGGGTGAAGTAGCTATAATTTAGATGTATCTTCCCAGCGAGGTTATAACTATAAATTAAAGCTATCACTACCCCGTAGTAAAAATGTGGTTTTTACGTCTTGACCTAAGACTAGTTTGGGAGTAATTGCAGCGCTGGAGAAAAGGGTAATCAGCTCTCTGGAATCAAATGGCTGATTAATCGCCACCAATTCAAAGGGAACAGCCGACTTGATCAAATCAAAGCCATCATACCGCTTGTTATCTACAGACCTCGGATGCAGCTTAATTGCAAAGGTCTTGTATTTATTTTTAGCCTCGGCTAAAAATTCTTTTTCAAGCTTCATAAACTTATCAAATTCAGGCAAATTAGCCTTATCTTCGATAAGAGGTTGACTTAAATAAACAGCTTCACTGTCATATTTTTTATCATATTTGTATCCGAAAACATCATTAATTTTCAAAAGAAACTTTTTATCATTCTGTAAATTGCTTAGTAAAGGCAGCTGTAATACATCAGGCTTTATTTCTATCTTCAAAAGCTTTGGATTATAGAGATAAACTCCATCACAACTTTCACTCATAGGAGTTACACTCAAAATCTTATAAAACAGCCTCATTAGACCGGTCATGCGTTCTAAATAACTTATATAACTTACAAG
>JGI994J12354_10003689_pt1 | contig 14166 bp, 13 predicted proteins | sample IntmicLarv3ML3BL_FD_12354 | JGI IMG/M metagenome (IMG submission 12354)
GTAACTTCAATCTAAATCAATGGGCCACCTCGTTCGACTTGCATGTCTTAGGCATGCCGCCAGCGTTCATCCTGAGCCAGGATCAAACTCTCAATAAAAAAGATTTATAAATAAAATCTAATAAATTTTTGTTTGTCCTAAGCTACTCATAATTGACTTTTTTTACTTAGTTTTCAAAGATCATTTCTGCGCCGTTTTTCCGTTGCGCATTAGTAATATATCAAATAGGAATATCTATGTCAACACTTTTTTAAAAGTTTTTTGTTTTTTTTCGACATTTTACGTTTTTTTAGTTTTTTTCGAGTAAAAAACGCTTTTTACAGCATATTTTTTAACAAAAAATGCTTTTCCTCTTTTTGATTATTACTTTATATAATATGATAATAATTCAAAAAAAATTACTATTTCATCATATCTTTATACTTCTCATAATACTTTTCTATTAACCCCTCTTGAAATGGCCCCTCATTTTTTCGTTTGAGTTCAATTAATTCATTCAACTCTCTTTTAACAATCATATCTATTTCATCGGGATAATTCATTAACTTTTTATGATATGCATATTCGTTTCGATCTAATATTCTAAACCCACCATCTGGAAAAACTCTTAAATCTAAATCATAGTCAATATATTTTATTATATTATCATCAATCAAAAATGGCGTTGCTATATTACAATAATAAAACAATCCGTGCTTTTTTAATTGACCCAAAACGTTGTACCATCTTTTTTTATAAAAAATTAATACAGCTGGTTCTTTAGTTTTATAACTTCTTTTATCTAATTCTGTTATTTTGGTATTTTGATTTGCACACACCAACATGTCTTCTGTTATATCAATTACAGTTGCTTCTGAACTGGTTTGGTATAGAAGCCCGCTATGTTTGTAACAATGTATTGTCAGCTTATCTCCTATTTTAATATTATTCATATAATTCGTCTTCTTTCATCAACAATTATACACTAACAATACCCAAATTTCAAATTCCCTATTAAAAAAAGAATTAATTTGACAATTTAATTCTTTTTTGTGATTGCTATTTCAATTGCTTTTTGTAATTGTGTATCTTCAATCACTTGATTTGCTTCAGTAACTTCTGGGAGTTTAACTTCATAATCTGGACGAATTCCAATTGCATCAATGCACATTCCAGATGGTGTTAACCATTTTGCAGTAGTAAATTTAACCATTGAACCATCATCTAATTTGTTTGTTTGTTGAACTTTCCCTTTTCCATAAGTCTTCTCGCCCACAATTGTTATGCCATAACTATCTCTCAAAGCAGCGGTTAAAATTTCGGATGCAGAAGCCGTTCCTCCATTTGTTAGCACAATTATTTCCTTATCAAATTTCTTGTCAGTCTTATCCTTATATATATGAGTGCCCTTTTTTTCTTCTAAAGAGTATATAATTTTATCTTTTTCTATGAATTGGCTAGATATTTCTTCCGCAGCACTTAGCAATCCGCCACTATTTCCTCTTAAATCTAATATTAGAACTTCCATTCCATCCTCTTCCAACTTAGTTATTGCTCTTTCAACTTGTATTCCAGATGTTTGAGAAAATGTACTTAAAGCAAGGTATCCAATTTTCGTGTTGTTTTGTTCAATTATTTCTCGATATGTTACAGGATATAGAATTTTTTCTCTTTTCAAAGTGTAAGTTAACTCTGTTTCTTCCCTTAATACTGTAATACTGAATTCTGAGTCAGCCATTTTTTTTATTTGAGCCGTCACATCCTCATATGGTCGATCAAAAAAGCTTTCTTCATTTATTTTAATTATCGTATCATTAACTTGAAGTCCCACTTTTTGTGCTGGTGTTTCATCATAGATTTCTTTTATAACTTTATCTTCTCTAATTATTATACCAATTCCCTCGTAATATCCAGAAATTTTTTCTGCCAATGCTTGTGTTTGCCCCTCATTTAGGTATGTTGAGTAATCCTCACCTAAATATTCCATCATTGCATTAATAGCACTATTGATCATTTCATTTTTATTAACATCTTCATAATAATTATCTACTAGTTTGCTATATACTTCTAAAAACTGAATAACTGCAGGGTCTTTTGATAGATCAAAATAACTTATCCCGGTTGAATATTTTGTGCCACTAAAAAGAATTAACCCAGTTGTTAATGCTGATACTACGCCAGTTATTACTATTATTATTATTACATCAAGTAAGCTAAAGCCACATTTTCTATCACGTATTTTCATTCTGCCACCCTCTACTTTATTAATATTATCATAATTATATGCAAAAAAAAAGAGCAATATATATATGTTGGCAAAAACTTTTTAGCTTGTTTATACTTTAAATTAGCAAAAGAAAAACCTATCTTAAGATTCGAACTTTTTTCGTTTTCTTAGAATAGGCTATATTTTTATTTTGGTGTCAATTCACTAACAAAAGTTTCTTCACTTTGAACTACTTTTGTGATTTTTCCTGACTTAATTTTTAATAATGTTAAATCACCAACTTTAAATTTTGATAAATCTGTAGTGTTAGCATTAATTTCATCTGCATTTTCTGTGTAGTACTGTTTATTGAATACTTGATTGTCTAAATCAGCAAAATAAATTCTTAAAGGTTTTTCGCTCTCTTGGTATGCTTTTATTATAGTTGCATAATAAATTGCACTATCTTTTTTAGCATCATACAAAACCACATAATACTCATCTTCTGGTTTGTCAAAAATTTGTCCTATAATAGTGGTATCATAGTTGATTACTCCTGATATCGGCGCAGCTTCTTCAGCCTTTTTAAACAAATCTTTTGTTATAAATGCTTTTGTAAAGAAATATATTCCTACAATCATCAATATTATTACTATTAAAAATTTAAGCAGTCTTACTACTTCTTCTTGTTGTTCTGAAACTTCTTTTCCAGTTTTTATTTTTATCTTGTCTTTTTTCCCCATCGTAATCACCTGTAGTTTATTATAACAAACCAAATAAAAGAAAGCAATTAAATGCTCCCACTTATTTTCCAACTGTTAGGGTGTTACCTAACGACTTTGCTATTGCAAGTAATTCACTTTGAGATAGATCGTTGCTCGCTAAATAATAATCTACATTGTTTGCTGTCCAGGATAATGAGTTTGCACCAAGTGCTGCGATACTATCATTGACCATTTGGGGCTCACCATATACTGGTATTACTTCGAAAGTTGGCCTTATCAATGCGCGTTCCTCTACTAAAATGAAGTTTTTGTCTCCTGCAAAGGTCAAAATAAATCTTTCTCCATTATCTGTGTCTATGGTTTCTTTATTATTTAGATATGTATTTGTTGGTATATATAAAGGATAAACAATATCTTTTAATGTAGAATTTGTTGTTTCACTACTGTTTTCTTCGCTATTTTTTTCTGCATCTTGATTTTCTTCTTTACAACAATTTTCATCGACTAGCTCTTCTAAACTAAAGTACTCATCATCTAAATTTGCTTTGTAGTTGACTTTAGTGAATGATACTTTTATTTTTAAAATATCTTCTTCATTATACACTTCCACTTTTTCAGGAGTCATATCTTTGCTAAAATAAATTTTTTCATAAACTAAATCTGGATTATTTGGATAATTTACATTTGCCTTTAGAATATAATTTCCATCTTTTTCTTCCATTTCTAAAGTCTCTTCACTTTCTAAATCTTTTAGCAAAGATTTCAATAAATATGCTTGTGAACTATTATCTGGCCATTCACTTTGAAATTTAAAGCTTTTATTCAAACTTGGTGTGACAACATAAACTCCTTGTGAATTTTTCAAAATAACTTGTTCATGGTTGTTTGTTTGGTTTACTAGTGTCACTTTGTACATATCATCTTTTTTGAATCCAGCTTCTAATGAGTATGTGAAAGTATCTTCGTCACTTCTTATTTCCATTGTTCCTGTTAATAAGTATGATTTAGAACTAGTAACATTATCTTTGAATTCTTTTAATGCTCTCTTCTCATCAAACTTACCACACCCACAGCTAAATATTAGTATGAGAGTGCATAGCAGAATAACTTTTTTCAATTGCACCACTTTCCTTTTCTAATTAAATATATTTAAATTTTTTTGCAAATATTCATACATAATTATTATTTTTTGGTGCACACTATCAATTAGAAAGAGTGATACTATGGAAACAGTTCAAAAAATCGCCTTGGTTTTTACCATTATCGGCGCACTTACTTTGGGACTTGTCGGATTTTTCGATTTTAATCTAATTACATCAATTTTTGAAGACGGAAGTATGATAACACGAATTTTGTATAGCATTATTGGTGTGTGTTCAATTATTAATATTGGATTATTGTTCAGTCATATCGAAAGAAACCCAAGATAAAACTACTATTGAAAAGCAAATAGTAGTTTTTTCTTGTCTTAAAATATTCCAGTTATATTATTATTTTCGTCTATATCAATACTCAGTGCAGCAGGTTGCTTTCCAAGACCAGGCATAGTCATTATGTCTCCCATTAAAACAGTGATAAATTCTGCTCCATTATATACAACAATATCTCTTATTTTCATAATATGATTAGTTGGTTTTCCAAGTGCATCTTTATTGTCACTAATTGAATATTGAGTTTTTGCAATGCAAATTGGATATTTTTTATAACTTTGATTAATTGCATCAATTTTCTCTAAAGCTACACCACTATACTCAACATCTATAGCTCTATATATGTCTTTACAAACTTTTTCGATTTTTAATTTTAAATCATCAGATTCAGAATAAATTTCATTAGTTGAAGTTTTTTCCCACTTTAGGATTTCATGGCTTAGATTTAATGCGCCTTTCCCGCCTTTAGCAAATACATCATTTATACAAAAAGGAATATTATTTTTTTCTACAAATTCTCTAACTATCGCAATTTCTTCTTCAGTATCATCGGCAAACTTATTTAGTGTAACTACTAAATTTTTATTAAACTTTAATAAATTTTCTATATGAACTTCTAGATTTGGTAATCCTTTTTTGAGACTTTGTTGATTTTTTTGTTTCGCAAGTTCAACTGTGGCGCCACCATTGTATTTTAGTGCTCTTAGAGTGGTTATTAAAACCGCTCCAAGTGGACTCAAATTATTTTTTTTACATTTGATATCATAAAATTTCAAAGCACCTAAATCTGCTCCAAATCCGGCTTCTTCAATAACATAATCTGCAACTTGTTGGCATGTTTTAGTTGCAATTATACTACTGCATCCATGGGCGATATTGGCAAATGGTCCACCATGAATTATGACTGGATTTTGTTCCAATGTTTGAACTAAATTGGGATTTATTGCATCTTTTAGCAAAGCTAAAATTGACCCCGTTATTTTTAAATCTTCAACAAAAACATCTTCGCCATTCATATTTTTTCCAATAATTATTTTATTAATTCGTCTTCTTAAATCATTCATGTCTTTGGCTAAACAAAAAATCGCCATAATTTCAGATGCTGCAGTTATGTTGAAGTTTTCACTTCTAGGTGAGCCATTAATTTTTGCTCCTAATGAGATTTGAATTTCTCGAAGAGCTCTATCATTCATATCTAAACAGCGTTTAAACGAAATGGCGTTTACATCTAAATTCAGTTTATTTCCCTGTTTGATAGAATTATCAATAATAGCACTTATCAAATTATTAGCACTAGTTATTGCATGAAAATCTCCAGTAAAATGAAGATTGATATCTTCACTTGGCACTACTTGGGCAAGACCTCCACCAGTTGCTCCTCCCTTTATTCCAAAAACAGGACCCATTGATGGCTCACGAAGTGAACAAATGGAATTGTATCCAAGTTTTCTAAGCGCATCGTTTAATCCAATTGAAACAGTCGTTTTTCCCTCTCCAAATGGTGTTGGATTGGTCGCAGTAACAAGTATTATTTCTCCTTGTTCTTTTTTATTGATTCTTTTAATTTTAGCTTTATAATTACCATATAATTCTAAATCGTCAGCTGTTAAATTTATTTTTTTAGCAACATCTACTATCGAAATCATATTTCTATTTTCCATAATTATCGCTCCCTCACACATTGTTTGCTTTCATTAAAAATTATAGCATACTCTTTGTTTTCTTTATATTATTATTTTTTAAAACAAAAAAGACCTCAAATTTGAGATCTTGAATTTGTTATTTAGCAGTTATTACTACTTCTATTGTACCAGTAACAATATATTGGACTTTGGGATCATCATTATCAATTCGAACATTTACTGTATGAGTTCCTATTGTGTAATTACTTAAATCAATATAAGCATTAATGCTTTCTTCTTTGATTAAGGCAATTACTGATTGAACACCTTTTACTTGAACACTAACACGATCGGATGTATTTGATCTTATATTAACACTCAGGCCATCATTTAGTCCTTTAGTATTTTTTATTCTAACATTGCTAATTGTTTGTTGCTTTTCGTCTCCAAAATTCACGCTTAAACTAACACTTGATTCACTTATGTGGCGAACACCCATAGGTTTTGTTATTGTCACATGATATGATTTGTTATTTCTAACACCTTGTTCACTTACATCAATTGTAACTGGAACAATATCAATATTATCAATCACTGATTTTTCACCATAAATTTTAACAGTATATTCTGATTGTCCATTAATCATAATGCTTGAAATGGCTTTCCCTGTTACTAAATCTCCAGTTGTTAAAACTTTTATTTTAACTTCTTTTGAGTAAGAGTCTAGTGTTATATTTGCACTAACTTTTTCTGGAACAATTTCAACATTATCTAGGATGATTCCATTTGCATCGTATGCAACTAGTGGAATATTGTCAATTGCATATGTTCCCTTATCAGTGAATTTTTTTGGATCATTCAAATCAATTAATGCTTTTATTGATGATATTTTATCTAGTGTATCTCTTGAACCTTTTACTGATACCTCAGATTTGTTCAATTCAATTGTTTTAACGCTTAGTGTTGGATCCAATGAATCTTGATTCATTAAATCTGAAGTTATTAGTTTAATATCATTAACTTTTTCTTTTACTATAACTGATACATATGTTGGATCTAATTTATATTTTAGAGAATTAATGCTTTTATTATATGTTAATTTAACACGATATGGTTCTTCTCTTGGTTCATAATCAGACAAATCTAACGAAACTTTATGGTCTGCTAATTGTTTAGCAAGGTACAAATCACTCTTTCTACCAATTAGAGTTATATCAACTTCATCTGGCAATCCCTCAATCACATATGCTTCTTTATTGTATTCAACATTAACTGGAATATTAACAATAATTTCAGCTTCAGTTTCAACTAAAGTTATTACTTTTGAATCAACAAATACGAATACGATGATTGCTAAAAAAAGTGAAAAATATACTAGTATTCCTTGACGATTTAGTAATTTATCTACCCAACCACCTTTGGAATCAAATTTTTGATTAAATCTATATATCAACCTACTAATTGGTGTTACAACTATTTTATCTATGATTTTATAAATATTGGCAAAGAGGGAAACAATAAATTTTATAATTTTATTCATCTTCTTCACCCTCTTCATCATTGTCAGCTTCATAGAACATTTCTGCTTTTGGCTTTAATTCATCAACTAGTGTCATTCTAAATTCATCTAAAGTTAAGTTGTAACGTAATTCTCCATCTACTGCAACACTTATTCTACCAGTTTCTTCTGAAACTACTAAAGCGATTGCATCAGTTTCTTCGGCAATACCTAATGCTGCTCGGTGTCTTGTTCCTAAACGTTTGCTAATTGATTGATCCATACTTGTTTTAAATACTGCTCCAGCACAAGTTATTCTATCACCTTGAACGATTACTCCTCCATCATGTAATGGATTATTTGGAAAAAATACGGTTTGAAGTAATGATCCTGATAAATCAGCATAAATTTTAGTTGCTGGTTCTATGTATTCTTGAAGTGTTACATCACGCTCGATTACAATTAATGCTCCAATTCTTCCTCTTTTTAAGTATTCAACTGCATCCATTATTTCATAAACTACGCGTTCTCTTTCATCTACTGTTAGTATTTTATGTCGCCCTAATAATTGACTTCGGCCGATTGATTCCAAAACACCTCTAATCTCAGGCTGAAATATTACTATTATTGCTAATGGTCCCCATGCAATAACATATTCTAATAATAATCCAACAGTATATAAGTTCAAAAGATTACTTGCTAATTTTATAGCAAGAATTAATACTACCCCTTTTAAAATTAAAACCATTTTCACATTGTTTTTAATATTTTTTAATATAAAATAGAAAATCAACCAAACGACTGATATATCAATAATTTTTGTTATTACTGACCAAATCGTAGATAATGTCATATATAATTACTCTCCTTTATTTCGTATAATTCATTATAGCAAAATATAGCTTTTATTACTAGGTTTAAGTTTTAAAATTTTCGAAGAATTTAAAAATGTACTCTTTTTTAGAATACATTTTTCTTCTTACTAACTTTTTTAAATTTGTATAGTTTAGCAGGTTTCCTACCCTCAAATAACACTTCTTTTCCAGTATCAATAATTAAGTCTAAACTCAATATTTTTTTCCGGAAATTTCTTCTATCAAATTCTTTATCAAATATTGATTCATATGTTTTTTGTAATTCTGGGATTGTAAAACCATTGGGAAATAGGACTTTTAACATGTCAGAATGAACTATTTGTTCTCTTAGGGACTCTAAAGCTTTTTGGAGTATTTCTTTATGGTCAAATGCTAAATCTGCTGGGACATTTTCGATTGAAAACCAATCAGCATTGGATGTGAACAATGTATCTTTTAATAAAGAAACTTTACTACTATCAATTAGTCCAATATATGAAGAGGCTACCATTCTCATTACTGGTGAGCGATCAACTTTACCAAATACTCCAGAGAAATGGATTTCAATTTCTTTTATTCCAGTTTTTTCTTCGATTTCTCTTTTCATTCCAACTTCTAAATCTTCATTATTGTATAAGCCACCACCAACAAGAGCCCACGATCCTTTAAATGGGTTATTTTTTCTTTGAATGAGTAAGACTTTTGTGGTTCCTTTTTCGACTGTGAATAAAGCTGAAATTACATGTATTCCCTGATTTTTATACAACGGATTGTAAACGTCCATATTTCTTCACCTCATATATATGATTATATTTGTTATTGATGATATCGTCAACTAAAAGAAAAATTCCAAGTATGCTCTTGGAATCTAGTCTACTATTTCAAAACCTTTTGAAGTTTCATTTTCTTCGAATGCAGCAGCAAAATCTACCTCATCAGCTGATGTTGCTTCTACTATTTGGTTTGTTGATTCTATTTGTGGTTCACTAACTGTTTTTTCAACCACTACTATTACTTCTTCTTTTATTTCTGGTTCTACAACTGGCACTTCTTCTTTAGTGTTTAGAGTTTCTGCTTGGTTTTCTGCTACTTTTGGTACCTCATTAGTTAATACTTCAATTGTTTGTTCTTTAGTATCGTTTGTATTTTGGTTGTTGATAAACTCAACTTTTTCCACAGGCTTTTGTTCTTTTCTTGATACAAACAAAGATTTTTTTTCTTGCTTAGGCTCTTTTTCATTGTTAAGTGCTGGTGTATCCCCACTTGTATCTACTAAATAGCCAATTAACGCAAAAATTAGAATTACAGCCACTATTAAAAACCAAATGTAATTGTTTACTAAAAAATCTGCAAACCCTTCCAATTCTAATTCCTCCCTTTTTATCAAATATATTCAATTTAAATTCTTTTTATGATTTATTTTATATTTAATGTTTGGCCTTTTGGTTGAATTTGAATGAATGTATTACCATCATTTAAAACTATTCTTTCTCCATTTGCATATTTATATATTGTTTGGCCATCTCTTTTTGTTTTTTCCCAAGTTATTGGAACTGCTATCCCCTCAGTGATATAGTATCCACTACCACTTCCAATATTATTTATATCTTGTCTTCCATAACTATCAACAGAATTATTAGCAACTTGATATGTGATTATATTTTTATATATGTATTGTTTTTTACTAACATCATCACTATGTGAGATTCCATTAACACTTCTCTTATATACTTTAGCATTTTCATCATATACATAACTTGATGTAACAGCATTAGAGTATTTTACTGACACTTCTGTTGCACTTTGTTTATTTTCAATTGAGCTGAAATCAACTGCATCTGCACTGTATTGAAATAATAAATCTTTATTTGTCTCAGTTCTATAACCTAGTTTAGCTACAGCTTTATTCAATTGTTCCATGTTTGTAAATCCACGGTGCTCATAATCAACATTTAATGAATTGTCACGATAGAAATATGATCCCTCATAAGTTAACCCATTTATGTTATTAACTCTTAAATTCTTAATATCAGATTCAGCAAGTGGTGACCATCCCCAGTGTACATAGTATGCATCATGTTCAAAAGCATAATCTAAGAAATAATGTCTTGCACTTCTAACTGAACCAATTTTTGCCGTATTTTGATCTTTATAAATTGCTATGTATCTAGTTAATCCACCCTCGACAATAATTTCATATGTCACTAGTGCATCTTGAAGACCAGTATGGTGTGCTCTAGCACTTGGGTGATTGTTTATCATAACTGCATATGGACGACTTGTTGAAGATGTATCAACAACTTTAACTTCACTTGGAACATAGCTTTCTGGAGGATTTATTTCCTCTTTTTTATTGGCAGGTTTTTTATTAAAGATTAAAAATCCTGCTATTACTCCCCCACCAATTATTAAAATACTTCCTATCATTAAATATAGCGTTTGTTTTTTTAGTTTCAGTTTCTTTTTTTTCATACTATCACCTTACTTGTTTGATTATATCACTAATTTATTCTTTTGTTATCTTAAATTTCTATTCTCACGTTTTAAATCACGCTCTTTAATAGTCTCTCTTTTATCATATATTTTCTTACCCTTAGCTAAACCAATTAGTAATTTTACTTTGTTTTTTTTAAAATATAGTTTTAATGCAACAACATTATAACCATCACGACTAACTTCTTCTGCAAGTTTTTTTATTTCTTTTTTATGAAGTAACAGTTTTTTAGTTCTTCTCTCTTCATGATTAAACTGATTTCCCTCTTCATATTTAGCAATATACATGTTAATAATATATGCCTCATTGTTTTTGAATCTAACAAATGTGTCTTTTAAATCAACAGATCCTGCACGAATAGATTTGATTTCAGTTCCTTTTAGTTCGATGCCTGATTCATAAGTTTCTTCAATGAAATAGTCGAAGTAAGCCTTTTTATTCTTGATTTCCATCTTTTTCACCTTCATTTTTAGGAGGATTTGCTATTTCAAAATCAATGAATCCGGCTTCTTTAGAAGCATTTATTACTTTGATTGTCACTTTATCCCCTAGACGATAACGTTTTTTTGTTGATTTACCAATCATACTTAAGAGTTCTGGAACATAAGTGTAAAAGTCTCCCTTTAAATTATTAACATGAACTAATCCCTCAACCATATTGTCTAGTTCAACAAAGAAGCCAAAGTTAGTAACTGTAGTTATCATTCCCTCATGAATTTCGCCGATATGTTCTTCCATATACTCAGCCTTTTTCATGTCTAAAACATCACGTTCTGCATTAACTGCAGCACGTTCCATCTCACTTGAATGTTCAGCAATTTCAACTAAAGAATTTTCATAAAATTTGATTGTTGACATACTCATATCATTTTCAACTAAATATTTTTTTAGTAATCGATGAACCATTAAATCTGGATATCTTCGAATTGGACTTGTAAAATGAGTATAAGCACGAGATGCTAAACCAAAATGTCCAATATTATCTTTGCAATAAATTGCTTTTTGCATGCTTCTAAGTAATAATGATGAGAGAATTGAAAATTCTGGTTTATCATTTAGATCGTTTAATAATTTTTGCATAGTACTTGGAGTCAATTCTGTTATCTTGTGATTTATTTTATATCCTAATTGATGAACTAAATTAACAAAGTCATTAATTTTTTCACTGTTTGGTTTGTCATGAATACGATAAATAAAGGGAAGTTCCATGTTATGAATATGGCTTGCTACTGTTTCATTTGCCGCAATCATAAAATCTTCAATTAATTTTTCTCCAACTTCGCGAACTCGTTTTACAACATCAATCGCTTTTCCATTTTCATCTTGGATTATTTTAGCTTCGTCTAAATCAAAATCAATGTAGCCACGCCCCTCTTTTTCTTTACGCAGAATTTTTGCTAGTTCATACATTTTAATTAGCTGATCTTTATATGGCTCATAGACTTCATCAACAATCCCACGAACTAAGATATCATTAACTTTTTTGTAAGTCATTTGAATTCGACTTTTAATTATACTTGGAAAAATATCGTAATCTACTACTTTGCCTTTTGGGTTTATTTCCATTATACATGACATTGATAGACGTTCAACATTCGGATTTAGTGAACAAATTCCATTGGATAGTTTATGAGGAAGCATCGGAATTACAGTATCAGCTAGATATGAGCTGGTTGCTCTATTATATGCTTCATCTCCAAGGGCAGTGTGTTCTTTTACATAATGTGATACATCTGCAATATGAACTCCTAAAAGATAGTTTTCGCCTTTCATAGAAAAACTTAGAGCATCATCTATATCTTTTGTATCATCACCATCAATGGTAAATATAACTTGGTCTGTTAAATCTTTTCTTCCAACACGATCTGCTTCTAAAACACTTACTGGAACACTTTCAACTTCTTCTAATACTGCATCATTAAAAAAATCATAGATTCCATTTTTATAGGCGATACTTAAAATATCAATCTTAGGATCGTTTTTATGACCAAGAATCTTTTCAACACTTGCAAGATATTTATTTTTTGATAACTCTTTAACGATTTTAACTAAAACTTTATGTCCCTCAACACAGTCTTTAGCACTATTACTATCAATTTCAACACTATAGCCAACACGATCATTATCTAATTTTAAATGGCAATGATTATCTTTAAAGTAAATTTCTCCAACTAAGTTATTAAGTTCACGTTTAATGATTTTAACTACTCTTCCCTCGTGATTAATACCTTTTAGTGTTACTTCAATTAAAACAATATCATCGTTAGTTGCACTATTTAAATTACTCTCAGAAATATAAACATCATCTTCTCTAGGTATAATAACAAATCCGAATCCTTTTTTGTTTAAGGATAATCGACCAATTTTTAAACTTGGACAATTTTTAAGTAAAATATATTTTTCTTTCTTTGTGTAATATACAATGTATTCTTCAACTAGCTTATTTAGTGTATCTTGGACTTCTTTGTAATCCTCAACACGAGAAAAATCTAACAAGTCGTTTATTTCCATTGCTGTTTTTGCTTCATGAATATTTTGGAGTACTTCTACGATTTTTTCTTTCATAATATGCCTCATCTTCCATCTATTATTATTAGATAAATATTTATACTAATATTATAACCTATAAGTAAAAGAAAAAAAAGCCATATGGCCTTATTTTACTATCTTATAATAAATGATATTACAAAGAATGCTATTCCTAGTATCATCGTAAGACGAGAAATGAATAATTCAAATCCTCTTTCTTTTTGATTAGCAAATAGGTTTTCGTTCCCACCACTAATTATATTACTAGCACCCTCAGCTTTATTACTTTGTAATAATACAACTGCAATAATCAATACAGAGATTACAAGTAGAGCATTTTCTAACATAGTATCAACTTCCGTTTCTATTTACATAATCTATCATATTTTATGATTTTTCGCAAGAATTATTAATTTTTCTTCTATTTTCATTATACGATTATACTTTGCAACTCTCTCTCCACGACTTAGTGAACCAGTTTTGATGTAAGGTATGTTAAATCCAACTGCTAAATCTGCAATGAATGTATCTTCTGTTTCTCCACTACGGTGGGAAATAACTGTTTTATAGTTATGTTTTTTTGCCAATATTATTGCATCAACCATTTCGGTCATTGTTCCAATTTGATTTGCTTTTAACAAAATTGCATTGCCCGCATTTGTATCAATTGCTTTTTGAAGATAAATTTTATTTGTAACAAAGAAGTCATCACCAACTATCATTATTTTATTACCAATTATTTTTGTTAAAACTGCTAGTGATTCAAAATCGTCTTCAAAGAATGGATCTTCAATACTAATGATTGGATATTTGTTGATAAGTCCGATGT
>JGI994J12354_10003690_pt1 | contig 14165 bp, 11 predicted proteins | sample IntmicLarv3ML3BL_FD_12354 | JGI IMG/M metagenome (IMG submission 12354)
ACTAATTGATGAAATTTACTGTTTTTCTAGTAACTTTACCAAAAAATCACTCTTTTTGATATATTTATTTGTTTGTTTTTTGACTATAGTCTGAATTGTTACAATTGACATACTTTTTTTGAAAATTTATGCAACAGTTAACTCATGATTAATAAAATAATCAAAAAAAAAGAAAACAATACCCACTTTTATATTTAAACCAGGTATGCTATATGTTTGATATTTCCCACCACTTTATGGGTTTCTTAGAAAATATGATTTTTTTTGCAAAAGTTAACTTTAACCAATTCTTCATGATGAAAATAATTTTTGTATCTAATATTATTAGATAAACAATATTTATCTATTTCAACTTCTAATTCTGAAAAATAATTTTTATTCTTTCTAACATATATATCATAATATTTCTCTTTTAAATGTGGATATTTATTATCAATATAATCAAGTATCTTAATTTTATAGTCAGCTCTTAAATTTAAATCCTCAAACCAATACTCAGAAACATATTCCTGACTTTCTTCAATTATACTTCTAAAATCCGTAATATAAGGAAACATAGGTGACATAAACAAAACAGTATAAATACCATTATCATGTAAAATCTTAAGTGTCCGAAGTCGTTCCTTAATACCACTTGCATTATCCATATCACTTCTAAAAACTTCATCCATTGTATTAATTGACACTGCTACAACTAGATTTTTAAACTTTTTTAATACATCTAAATCCCTTAATATTAAATTTGACTTAGTAGAAATACTTACATAGCAATCAACACAAACCAATTGTTCTAAAATATTCCTAGTAACAAAATATTCACTTTCATAAGAATTATAACAATCAGTTACTGATGATAAAAACACATTTTTACCACTAAGCTTTTCAAGATTAATCTTTTTCTTGCAACGCTTAATATCAATAAAAGTTCCCCATTCTTCATTGTGTCCAGTAAATCTTTTCATAAAACTTGCATAGCAATACATACAAGCATGAGGACAACCAACATAAGGATTAATCACATAATCACTTGCAGGCAAATTAGACTTAACAACATAATCATTTACTTCTACTTCTTTTACTTTCATAAATCTCCAATTATTAAGAATTACTATTCTGACTAGTATATAACTTATAATAGGCACCTTTCTTATTCATAAGCACTTTATGAGTACCAATTTCAATTATCTTTCCCTTTTCAAGAACAATAATTTTATCACTATCAATAATAGTTGATAGACGATGTGCAATAGTAATAATAGTATTATCTTTCAAATCTTTTTTAAAAGCTTTCATAACTATATCTTCAGTTTGTAAATCAATTTTACTTGTAGCTTCATCAAATATAATAATACTTGGATTAGCAATAATAGTTCTAGCATAACTCAGTAATTGACGTTGCCCATCAGATAACTCTCTAGCATTATTTTTTAGGACAGTATCATAACCATTTTCTAAAGCCATAATATGAGTATGTACACCAAGCTTTTTACACACTTTAATGATATCTTCATCAGTAGCATTTTCATTACCATAACGTAAATTTTCTATAATCGAAACAGCAAATAAAAAGTTATCCTGAAGCATCATCGTAATATTTTTTCTTAATGAATGTAAATCAACATCTCTTATATCTTTACCATCAACTAAAATAGCACCACTATCAACATCAAAAAATCTTTCAAGTAAACTAACAATAGTTGTCTTACCACTACCAGTTCTACCAACTATAGCAACATGCTCGCCCTTTTTTATTTCTAAATTTAAATTATCTATAATCTTACGTTTCTTATCATAAGAAAAATCTACATCTTTAAACAAAATATTACCTTTAATATCATGTTTCTTAGCATTTTTCTTATTTTTTATTGTTATAGGTTCATCCAAAAGTTCAAAAATACGTTCCAAATAAGTAGCAGCATCTAATAAATCATTAAGACCAAAGAATAATGTTTGAACAGGATGCCATAAGTTAAATGAATAACTTCCCATTGCCATAATTGTTCCAACTGACATAGCCGGAGTTAACATCTTTATACCAAGCACATATATTAAAAGTCTTGTATATCCGCTTGCTTGCCAAGATGTATACCAAGTTAAGTGATTAGGAATCTGTACCTTATCTCCAGCTTTTTTAAGCTCCATATTTAAATCTTTATAAATATCAATATTCTTACTTTGACGATTAAATGCTTGAGTAATTTCAATCCCTCTAACTGACTCTACAGTGTAAGCAATCATATTAGATTCTTTATCATTTCTAGCTTGTCTTCTCCTTCTTGTAACTGGAATACTTATTCCAAAAACAAGACCAACTACTATAATACCTGCAAATGTTACAAAAGTTAATTGTACATTTGTAGTAAGCATGAAAACCAAAGTAACAGTAAAAGTTATTACTGCAATGATAAGATCAAGTAAATTACGAGTAAGAGCAGTTGCAACTGTACTTACATAATTAGTAAGACGAACAAGTATTTTACCTTTAGGACGTGAATCAAAATATTCATTTGGTAAATATAACAAATGATTAAATAAATCATTACGCAACTCTTCAATCAAGTTAAAACATATACTAGACAATGCCTTGTCCTTGATTCTTCCAAATGTTGTAGATAATACCACAATCAAAAACATAGCTATTGCAAATATAAAAAGTCTATTAACATCCTTATCAGGAATAATATCATTAATTATAATCTCTGTTATCTTAATTATTAATAATGAAAAGATAGTTGCTAGTGTACTCAAAAGTAATACACCTATTAATTTAAATCTTTGAGGTTTTAAATACTTATATCCACGCTTAAAGTTTGAAAACTTATATTTTGTTCTCTTTTCATCAACACTATAAATATTAGTTGCCATAATCAACCCCACTTTCATTTAAATCATTTATTTTCTTATACTCGCCATTTTTATCTAATAATTCAGGGTGTGTTCCCATCTCTACAATCTCATTATTTTTAAACACTAAAATCTGATCAGCACTTTTTACACTGAACACTTTTTGGGCAATAATAATCTTAGTAATTTTTTTAGGTAAATTTTCAATATTCTCAGTAACAGCTACCTCTGTTTCAATATCCAGTGCACTAGTTATATCATCAAGTATTAAAATAGAAGGATTCTTAGCAAGAGCTCTTGCAAGAGACAATCTTTGTTTTTCTCCACCAGATAAGTTAACTCCATTTTCACCAATAATAGTATTAATACCATCTTCTAAATCAAAAACATAATCTGCTTTTGCCATTTTTAAATACTTAACAATTTCTTCATCAGTTAAATCTAAATTCCCATAATTAACATTGTTTTTAATGGTGTCTGAATATAAAAACGGTGTCTGTGAAACATATCCAAAAATATCACGCAAACTATCTATTTTAAACTTTTTATAATTTACTCCACCAATCAAAATATCACCTTCAGTTGGTTCTACAAAACGCAAAAGAAGGTTAGCAATAGTTGACTTCCCACTTGCAACTTCACCTATACAAGCAACAGTTGTACCAGGTTTTATCTTAAGATTTATCCCTCTAATAGCACACAAATCATCAAACCTAACTGTTACATTATTAAACACAATATCTTCTTTTTTATAATCTAATTTTTTCTTACCAGTATCTTTAATATGCGATTCTACAGCTAGTAATTGCTTTATTTTTTCAGAACTCAACTTATATTCTTGATAATCATCCATATAATAAGCAAGGCTCAAAAAAGGTTCTTTCATAATCCACATAAATGACCTGAACATTACTAATTCCCCTAATGTAATCACATCTTTAATCAAAAGAAGTCCTCCAAAAAGAATTAAAATCAAATTCATACTTTCAGATAAAATATTCACTTTTAAATTATATTTTTGCTTAATAATTTCTAAATCTAAAGCCTTTTTTGTTAAGTCAGAATTCAACTTTCTAAGACTAGTTTTTTCTTTATTTTCGGTAGCAAGTACTCTAGTAACTTTAATCCCCTCAAGTATCTCACTAACATAATCATTAAGTCTTTTTCTCTGTTCTCTACGTTCGTCATAAAATTTAGGAATTTTCTTCATATGCTTCACAGATAAATATCCAATAAATGGTCCAGGAATCAATATTAATATAGTAAGACTTACATTTATAAATAAACAATATATAAATACAACTGAGAAACTTATAATAACAAAAGCTATATTATTAATAGTAGTTGCCACAAATTGCCCAACACTATTTAAATCAGTAGTAATCATTGTTGTTATTTCACCAATATTATTGCCATAATGAAACTTTCTATCTAATTCATTTAAATGCTCATAGCAAGCACCACGTATCACAGTGTTCATATAAGTTCTAAATCTTCTAACCAATATAACACCACAAAATGACGATGTTGCTCCACACAAAATCGTAAGAAAAATCTTAAGTGCTATTATTTCAATATTTGCATTAGAACCATTCAAGATAAACTCATCAATCATAGTCCCAAACAAGATTGGTGGTATTATGCTACTTAAATCACCAATTGTCATCAAAATTATATAAAAATAATAGCGAACTTTATGTTTTGTAAGCTTAAATATCCACTCCATAATGCCCTCCGCAACTAATTATAATCAAATATTCATTTAATAGCAACGAAAAACGACAAGTAATTAAAAAAATATAATACACATAAAGTATTTACAAATAACAATCGATTATATACAATTAAATCATACAAGAATAGGAGTAAAGATTATGAAATGTAAACAATGCAATACTAATATAGAAGATATGGAACACATTTGCAAAACTTGTGAACAACAACCTCTAAATAATATTACCAATGAACAATTTATAGATAAACAACAGAACAACCAATCAGTAACTTCATATAATCAATCAACTAATTATATGAACTACAACAATCAATACAATAATACACAAAAAGGAACTCCCTACGGTATTCACAATACTAATATTAGTATATTTTGTGGATTTTCCTCATTAGCTGTGCTTTTATTTATATTAATGATTGGATTTGCTGATTCATCAAGTCCCAATAGCCCTGGAGCTAATATTTATTCAATTTCACGCTTAATGATATGCCTATGCAGTTTAGAATGTACATTAGGAATATTTGGTCTTATCTTTGGTCTAAAAAATGACAAAGGTAAAACTGATAATTTTGGTCGTAGTTTGGGTATTATACCATCATTAATTGCATTGGCTCCTATGTTATATTTATTTATTATTGCAATACTTAATTATTATATATTGGTTTCCTCTAAATAAAAAATTGATTCTTTCAAAAAAATAACTCTAGAATTCATTTGAATCCTCAAAACTCATTAATATTAAAAACATACTAAAAATATAACAAATAATAATAAATTGTTATATTTTTTTATTCCATGTAATATTCTATATTTTATCTATCATATCTATAATACCCTTTGTATACTCAATCATAAACAAGGGAATGTTTATTAAGTTACCATCAACAGACAAATTATTCATTGAATATCTTATACGATATCTTGGTTTATTAAGTTCATTATACTTTGTAAAGCTTATACTATTTGTTGAAATATTAGATTTAATTTCAATAGGAATTATTTCATTTTTATTTTGAATTAAAAAATCTATTTCATATCTATCAAATGTATAATAATTAGGAATTGCATTAAAAACGTTAATAAGCATAGATAAACAAAAATTTTCTGTTAATGATCCTTTAAACTCTTTATATAGCCTATCTCCTTCAATCACTATTTTGCTATCTAAATTAGCCATCTTTGATAACAAACCAACATCATTTAAATAAATCTTAAAACTACTTAAGTCATTATAAGCTGACAATGGTAAATTAGGTTCTTTAGCATTATAAATTTTATTTATTAAATTAGCATCATTAAGCCAGTTTAAAGAACTTTCATATTCCCTAGCTCTAGCACCATCTTTTACAACTTTATATAAAAATTTTTTATTTTCACGCGCTAATTGGGATGGAATACTATTCCAAACAAGAGATATTTTATTTGCTTCACTATCTGATATATGTTTAGAAAAATCGCTCTTATAAGCACTAAGAATTGCACTTTGCAACTTATTAACTCTATCCATGTCTTTTTCATTTACCCAAGATTGCACAACTTCTGGCATACCACCAATAACAAAATATGCTTTTAATTTTTCTTCTAACATATTAAAGAAAATATCTGGTATATTTTCTATTTTTTTTATAGAATCCATATATTGAATCAAATTAGTACAATTATCAGCACACAAAAATTCATTAAAAGACAATGGACCAAGATCTAAAAAATCTACTTTGCCTACTGGGAAAGATGTATGAGACAATGTAATGCCTAGCAAACTTCCTGCTGAAGCAATATGATACTCATTAGCATTTTCACAAAAATATTTAAGCGAATTAAGTGCATCTGGACATTCTTGTATCTCATCAAAAATTATTAAAGTTGCATCTTTTTCTATTTTACTACCATAAACAAAAGCTAATTGTTCTAAAATGCGATTAACATCCTTTGTATTTTTAAATATACTAGCAAGATTTTCATCATAATCAAAATTAAACTCTGCTACATTTTTATAATTTTCTCTACCAAATTCTCTAAGCAACCAAGTTTTTCCTACTTGCCTTGCCCCCCTTAATATAAGTGGTTTCCTATTTGCACTATCTTTCCAATTAATTAAGTCATCCATTAACTTCCTATACATATCCACCATCTCCTAACAGGATTATACACCACTTTAATACAAAAAAGACAAAAAACGTCACATTTTAGCAGCGTTTTTTATTCTTTTTATCACATTATTGTAAAATTCTATATTTTTATCACTTCTTTACCACCCATATATGGTTGTAGAGCTTTTGGTATTTTAATAGTTTTATCCTCCTGATAATTTGCTTCAATAAGTGCAATAAGACCTCTTGGACTTGCAATAACTGTGTTATTTAATGTGTGAAGAAGCATATTTTCTCCATCAATCTTAGATTTAATACCAAGTCTTCTTGCTTGAGCATCACCTAAATTAGAGCAACTTCCAACTTCAAAATATTTTTGTTGTCTTGGACTCCATGCTTCTATATCTACACTTTTAACTTTTAAATCAGCTAAATCTCCACTACAACATTCTAATGTTCTAACAGCTACATCTAAACTTCTAAAAAATTCAACTGTATAACTCCACATCTTATTATACCAGTCCATTGATTCTTCAGGCTTACAAATAACCACCATCTCTTGTTTTTCAAATTGATGAACTCTGTAAATTCCTCTCTCTTCAATACCATGAGCACCAACTTCTTTTCTAAAACAAGGTGAATATGAAGTCATCTTAACTGGTAATTCTTGTTCTTTTAATATCTGATCCTTAAACTTACCAATAACTGAATGCTCACTAGTTCCTATCAAGTATAAATCTTCATTTTCTATTTTATACATCATAGCATCCATCTCAGCAAAAGACATTACCCCAGTCACAACATCACTTCTAATCATAAATGGCGGAATACAATAATTAAATCCCTTATCAATCATAAAATCTCTGGCATAACTCAAAACAGCTGAATGAAGTCTGGCAATATCACCTTGTAGAAAATAAAAACCATTACCACTAGTTCTTCCAGCAGCATCTTTATCTAATCCATTAAAATATTCAATTACCTCAGCATGATATGGTATTTCAAAACTTGGAACTAATGCTTCACCAAATTTTTCTACTTCTACATTTTCACTATCATCTTTTCCTATTGGTACATCATCAGCAATGATATTAGGAATAACCATCATCTTTTCTTTAAAAGAAATTACTAACTCCTGTTCTACCTTTTCAATATCAACTAACTTATTATTTATGGAAGTTACCTTTTCTTTCATAGCATTGGCTTCATCTATTCTTTTCTCTCTCATTAATAAACCAATACTGTCACTAGTAGAATTTCGCTCTTTTCTCAATTCATCACCACTAGCTTTTAGCTCTCTTATTTTTTTGTCAAGCTCAATAACTTCGTCCACTAAAGGCAACTTTTTGTCCTGAAATTTCTTTTTAATATTATCCTTAACTAACTCTGGATTCTCTCTTACAACTTTAATATCTAACATAACTATTCTCCTTTTATATTTTCTAAATATTTATTTATTTTTTCATAAGCAATCTTATACTTTTCTAATCTATCATAATCATCTTGATTATGTTTCTTTAATCTTTTCATATCCATGTTATCTTCCAAATCGGATCGTTTAACCTCTATAGCAACAACATCTTTACTATCTATTATTCTATCTATAAAGTCAGAATATATTTCTCCGTCTTTCTTAGTAACAACTAATACACTGTCTACAATTATCTTTGGAAATCCTAACCTTAATAGTTCATTGCCATCAACTACTGTATCTTCTACTACATCATGAAGATACCCAACTATCTTTTTATTCTCTTCACTAAACTTATTACCAACTCTAGTTAAATGACCAACGTAGGGATATCCACCTCTATCTGTTATATCCTTAAATAAATAATTAACTAATAACAAGCTTTTCTGAATCAAATCATTAGTACCAATAATTTCATTTGCTTCTTTTTCATCCAACATATTAAATCCTCCTCAAAAATAAAAGACCATCATTAGGAGTAATAAATACGGTGCCATCCTAAAAACAGTCTTAATTTTAAATAACGGTATTACCGAGAATATTTTCATACTCCACTCATGAGTAGATTTCATTAGTATCTATTATTAGTTCACACCATCCACTAACTCTCTTAAAAAAGAATCCCAATTACTTAGCTCAATCAACGCTTTATAAATCAAATAATATCATTGTAATAATCATTTGTCAATCAAAGCTCCTTCTCTATAATATCAAATAGCTCCATATGTTCCTTCCAATTCGGTGCAAAACTACTATCATTATTATCACGTACTTCTCTTAAATCCTCATAACTAATATAATTCACATCTGACACTTCAGCTTCATCAATAACAATTTCTTTAATATCAACATTCATAACAACCAAGAATTGGTCAACTATCAATCTACTAATATAGTCACTACCAACAATATTCTCTACATTATATGTATATAAATATCTTAATTGTTCTCCTATAATATCAACACCTATCTCCTCTTTAATCTCTCTAATACTAGCATCAATGGAAGACTCACCACTCATAACATGACCAGTAACATTAAAACACCAAAGATTAGGATAAATATTTTTAGAATGATGTCTTTTTTGTATTAAAATATCCTTTGCTTCATTAATTATGCAAACTGATATAGCTCTATGAAATTCCCCACTTCTTTTAACATCTAATCTTTTTTTAATAATTCCAGTTTTATTACCAAACTCATCTAAAACATCAATTAATTCATCCATAAATACCTCATCTAATTAGTAATTAAATTATACATAATAATATCAAGTTAAACAATACATTAAAAACATGAATAAATATTATCTTAAGTTATCATAATAGTAATGGTGATTTTAATGTTTAGAAGATATGAAATAAAAAAAGTGCATGGTGAAGAACGATTATACATACACTTAGATATGTCATATGAAATAGCAAAAATTAATAAAAGTAATAATAAGACTGGTATCATTAACCAAATAATAGATTATGTTAAAGTAAATAACATAAAATTTTCAGGTACAAAAATTGTCTTAGTAGTTGGTGGACTAGTTCTTGGTACTGTGTTTTTAAATAGTAGTATTGATACATTAAAAGCTAAAGAATCTAAAGATATTACTTATGTAGATAAAATATTTTTAAATAGTTATACCAAAGATAATGAATTAGATAAAATAAGTAATATAAAATTTGTCCAAACTTCTGAAGTTGAAGAAATTCATATAATAAAAGAAGATACTTCTAAAAGCAATGATGAAAATAAAGATGTTATTAATAAAGTAGAAAACAACAAAGAGACAAATAAAATTGATGCCAATAATCAAACTAATAATACAAATACTGCCCAAAATAAACAAACAACTAACGAAAATACAGCAACTAATAATAATAGCACTAACCAAACAACAAAACCTTCTGCCAAAGTTACACCTAAATCATCTCAATCACAGCAACAGCAACAAACTCCACAGCAACAACAGCAACAAGCTACCAAAAATATGGTAACTATTTACAGGTCAACTGGTATTATCCAAGAAATAGAATTTGAAGAATATATAATTGGTGTTGTAGCTGCTGAAATGCCAGCATCATTTAATGAAGAAGCACTAAAAGTACAAGCAATAATTGCCAGAACTTATGCCTTAAAACTAATGCAATCTGGCAAAGTATTAACTGATACTACTTCTACTCAAGTTTATAAGGATAATAGCCAGTTAAAAACTTTATGGGGAGCAAACTATAATACCTACTTTAGTAAAATCAAAAAAGCTGTTGATGCTACCAAAGACATGAAAATAACTTATAATGGCAAACTAATTGAAGCCTTATATTTCTCTTGCAGTAATGGTTACACAGAAGATGCAATTAACGTTTGGGGCAATAGCTATAATTATCTTAAAAGTGTAGAAAGCAAGTGGGATATAGAAACCACTGCCTACTTAAGAGAAACACCATATAGTTTTGAACAATTATCTAAAACATTAGGACTTGATATTAACTCCTCTACTCATATTTCAATTAATAACAAAAATACTAGCAATAGAGTATCTTCAGTAACATTTGAAAATAAAAATTATACAGGTGTAGAACTTAGAACTTTATTAGGTCTTCGTAGTGCTGATTTCGATATAGAAGTTAATGCTCAAGAAATCTTAATTACGACTAGAGGATATGGTCATGGAGTAGGTTTAAGCCAATATGGAGCACACATGATGGCAAATGCTGGATATAATTATTCGCAAATTATTAAACACTATTACCAAGGTACTACTATTACAAAGTAACCCTATATCAGGACATCCTAATATAGGGTTTTAATATTTCCTATTTTCTTAATATAATAGCAGCATCCGTTTCTTCTCCTAAACTAAAAACATAACTACCCCTACCATGACCTGTATCAAAATATTCTAATTCTCCACCAATTTCTCGAAACATATCAACTAACCCATTCATTTTTGCTACTGTTGGATTAATACCAGCTAATCCTTTATATTCTTTTGAACAATGAAGTTTTCTAGCTAATCTACTAAATTCAATTAAATAAGCTGGCATAATCACACCATCACTACTTAAATGCGACATAACATCTTTAGTAACTAATTCAAAATATTCACCATTAGCTATATAATCTCCAACATTCGATAAAACTATATTATCAAATTTAGATAAACCCATCCTACCAATATTTCTAACATCACCATGAATAAACCTAATATTTGCATTTCGTATATTTTCTTTTGCTTTATTATAAGCATCTTCATCATTAACATAATTAGCTAACACAATATCAGGCTCTTTATATAGTTCATTCTGATCATAAAAACACTTACCAAAAAAAGAATATGGTAGCATACTTCCTTGCATTTGCATCCAATAATATTTTGAAGAATGAGAATCTGGAATTCCAGTCATTATATCTTTAAATACTCCAGATTTCATAAACAAGTCTGATTTAGGGTTAATTAAAAATCCCTTAAATTCCTCATATGTTAAACTCTCTAAAGCCCACAACTTCAAAAAACCAATATGTAATTGCCTAGGATTAACATCAATTGCTACTACATCTTTTGTACCACTACTCACAAAATCAATAATTGAGTCAAAACCAGCAGCTACTGCTAATAAAGAAGTTCCCTCCTGATTCATAGAACCTATATAACGACTATTCTCATTTGTAAATAATTGTGGTTTTAGCAATGCATAATTCTTTTTTTGCATATTAATTGGCTCCATAAATAAATCAAACATTGATTTATTAACATGTTCAACATCTTTTCTTGCTTGTTTCAATGAATAATCACAAATAATACTCATACCATCACCCTCTTTAATAATGGTTGCTATTATACCATATAACTAAAAAAAGAAAAACTATTTTCTAATTTCTCAAATCCTAATTATCAACTATCTCCTTTAAAAGATTATCAAGTTCTTCTTGTTCTTCCTTAGATATCTCTTCAGTATTTACATCCTTATCAAACCAACTAGGAACACTCTCATCTTGTTTTATTCTTCCTGTATAAGTTTTTGTAACAGGTTTTTCTGTCATTTTCCTAATGTTTTTATGTTCTTTTTCAGCAACTCTCATAGCTTCTTCAACAGTCTCTATATTAAGACGATTCCATTGTGATGCAACTGTTTCCACATAACTTTTTATAAACTTTTGATTATTTATTTTAAGTATATATGAAATAAGAACATTAACTACTCCAGGTTTCATCTTTTGCTTAACCATTAAGTCTTCAATTATTTGTAACTCCTTCATAGTAGGTTCACCGTTTTTATATTTACTTCTCAAATAATCATTAGGTGTCACATTCTCAAAAGTATATATCATCTTTGCCCTATTAGTTGTATCACCCTTAGGAGATTTCAAATAATCTGGTTGTTTTGAATAAATCAATGTTGGAAGTTTACCAGCACTCTCAAACTGATAAAAATTCCGACAACTATTAATAAGCTCACTTTTATCAATTAAACCTTTTTCATTTAAGGAGTTTCTAACAAGTCCCTGCATATTTAAATCATCAATATTATAAGTTAAAGCTAATGAATTAATAAGGTTTTTTGTCTCTTCCCCAAAGCATCTATCATTAACCATATTCTTAGGAATTGAAGAAATAAGTAAATTAAAGTCGACCTTATCTTTTATATTGACTTTACCAGTCGTTTTTTCTATAACATTATTGTTTTCAACAAGCACATTACCACTAGCTACTTTAAATATCTCATTAAATGTTGCTGTAATATCCTCATAATCTTTTAAATTAACTTTAGGTATCTTAAAATAATCAACAAGTTTCTCATATTCTTTCTTACCCATATTATTATATAAAACAATGCTTAATATTGGATGATTAAAAAACTCATTAGCAGGTAGTGGAGAATATATTAAATAAACATAATTATTTACATTCCCCTTTTTAAAATAAGTTTTTATAAGACCTATTGCTTCAAGTTTTTCTCTAGCTATCACAATATCACCAAGTTTTAACTGTAATGTTGACATTAAATGATGATGAGTAAGCTCATCAGACATAATATCCCTTTTCAAAAGGTCATCTATAAGTGTTAAATATAAAGATATAGCAGCATGACCAATAATTGGTTGATAAAGCATTGTAAGTAATTTTCTATCCGCTTCACTAATTATTGTTTTATTTAAAACAATATATGTATCTGCAGGTAGTATCGCTTCACTCATAAAATCACCTCCACAATAATAATATTAAAACAGACAAATTAAATAATTGCTAGAACTATTTTAACTTGTCCACAAGAACTTTTATCCACAGGAATTAATATAATGGAAAATCTTTAGTAATACTTAATACTTCCTCTTTAAGTTCCTCTATTATTTTCTCATCCTTATAATTCTTAAGTGCTTTACTTATTATTTTACCTATTTTGACGAATTCTTTCTCTTTAAATCCTCTAGTAGTCATAGCAGGGCTTCCAAGTCTTATACCACTTGTTTTAAAAGGGGACTCTGCATCATTTGGAATAGTATTTTTGTTGCAAGTAATATGAATATCATCTAGTATTTTTTCTGCAACTTTACCTGTAATTCCTATTGAAGACTTAACATCTACAAGTAATAAATGCGTATCTGTTCCACCACTTACTATTCTAAAACCTTCTTCAATTAAAGTATCTGCAAGTACCTTAGCATTAATGAGTACTTGTTTTTGATATTTTTTAAATTCTGGTTGCAATGCTTCATAAAAACAAACCCCTTTAGCAGCAATGACATGTTCTAAAGGACCACCCTGAATTCCAGGAAATATTACTTTATTTACCTTATTAATTATATCTTCACTATTAGTAAGAATTAATCCACCTCTTGGACCTCTTAATGTCTTATGAGTAGTAGAAGTTACAATATCAGCATACTCACATGGGTTTTGGTGAAGTCCTGCTGCAATAAGTCCAGCTATGTGTGCCATATCTACCATAAGCATTGCACCCACTTCATCAGCAATCTCCCTCATCTTCTTAAAATCCAGTTTTCTAGGATAAGCAGAAGCACCAGCCAC
>JGI994J12354_10003691_pt1 | contig 14164 bp, 19 predicted proteins | sample IntmicLarv3ML3BL_FD_12354 | JGI IMG/M metagenome (IMG submission 12354)
AGTGGACGATATTCCTATCCGCACTGATCCTGATGTCCGTCGGCATATTCACACAATAACCTCTTATCATTCCGACGGCACAGATACGTGTGCCGTCCTCTTTTCATTATCTCCGTCCTTCTTATTGACGAAAAAATTCAGGAATCACAAAAAAATACGGCTTCTGGTACCCCTCGTTTTTTGTTGCGTGCATTAATGTTATAAAGAACGGGGACCCATACCATCCTGAGGTTTGATACTCGTGAAAGGTTCAAGAGCGCTACTCAAAATGCTAGAAGATAAAGGGGTGGAAACGATGTTCGGATACCCGGGCGGAACTGTAATACCCATCTATGATGAGATCATAGATTCGTCCATAAGGCATGTACTTGTACGCCATGAACAGTGCGCCGCTCATATGGCTGACGGTTTTGCAAGGGCCAGTGGTTTCCCCGGTGTCTGCCTTGCAACAAGTGGCCCCGGTGCGACGAATCTCGTCACAGGGATAGCCACAGCCTATGCGGATTCGATCCCGATGATCGCTTTCACCGGCCAGGTCGGTGTCGGATCACTCGGACTCGGCGCATTCCAGGAAGTTGACGCATACAGTCTGATGATGCCCATAACGAAACATAATTTCCGTGTTTTGGAACTGAGCAGACTGCCGCATGCAATATTGGAGGCTTGGGAGGTCTGTCAGGCAGGCAGGCCCGGGCCTGTTCATATCGATATACCCGTCGATCAGTCCAATGCGGATATCGACGAAGCACTATTCGACGAGAAGTTCGGCACGAAACCGATACTTTCAGAAACATCTGGAATCAACCAGGCCGCGGAGTGGATCAAATCCGCCCAAAAGCCGATCATACTCGTGGGAGGCGGGGTCATAGGTGCCAATGCCAGTCCGGAACTGATCAAATTGGCGGAGATGACGAACATACCCGTCATGACCCCTCTGATGGGGATAGGTGCGATACCTACGTCCCATCCGCTGTGCATGGGTTCGTTGGGAATGCACGGAAGGATGTGTTCCCTTAATGCATTCAGAGATGCTGATCTAATAATCGCGATCGGAGCCAGATTCTCTGACAGGACGTACAGTCCTCAGACATCCCCGAGCAAGACCTGCAAGGTCATCCACATCGACATAGACCCTCTGGAATTTAACAAGCACAACCTGAGTGCAGTGAATCTGTTGTGTGACGCGAAGACCGGGATCAAGATGCTGATCAACGCACTCGGAGGGTACAACAACAATCACCCCTCATGGGATGTAAAGATCCAGGATCTGAAGAAACAGTGCAAATGCGACTACAACTACGACAGTTCACCGATCGTTCCCCAGAAAGTGATGTACGAGATCAACAGGATAACAAGGGAGGATCCGAACATCATAATCACGACCGACGTCGGTCAAAACCAGATGTGGGCCATGCACTATCTTGAGATCGAAAGACCGAGACAGCTCCTGTCATCCGGCGGATTCGGCACGATGGGATTCGGATTGCCGTCAGCCATCGGTGCGAAGGCAGCGTGTCCCGACAAGAAGGTCATAACAATAACCGGTGACGGCGGACTTCAGATGGTCATGCAGGAGATAGCCACGTCGGTCGCTGAGGATCTCCCTGTCGTGATCTGTCTTCTGAACAACGGTTGGCTTGGAATGGTCAGACAATGGCAGAAGCTCTTCTGGGACAAGAGATACAGCAACACCTTCCTGGGTGCGGACCCTGATTTCGTCAAGATAGCCGAGGCCTTCGGTGCCAAAGGCATACGTGTGGAAAAATCAGGGGAGATATACGATGCCCTCAAGGAAGCTCTGAACTGCGGAAAGACCTGCATAGTCGAGATAATGGTCGATTGCGAGGAAGACATCACTCCGATGATCCCCGCAAACCCTAATGTTCCGTTGGTCAAAGGACGTTGCAAATTCTGAGGAATGTTGCGATACCTTTTAGTGTGTTGAAGAGTTGAACCTTTAAATCAAGGTGGAAGATAATGCAGATTTACCACGACTCAGATGTGGACCTCGGGGTCCTCAAAGGAAAGAAGATCTCGGTTCTCGGGTACGGAGCACAAGGAAGAGCACAGGCACTTTGTTTCCACGACTCAGGACTCGATGTCACTCATGGAACAAAGCGAAAGAGGACGGCCTCAAGGTCGCTGAATTCGCCGATGCGGTCAAAGGTGCGGACGTTGTCATGATGCTCCTTCCCGACGAGATACAGCCGGACATGTACAAGCAGTACGTAGAGCCCAACCTCAAGAAGGGAGCGGCATTGGAATTCGCTCACGGATTCGCCATAACATACAAACTCATAACCCCGCCCGAAGGAGTGGATGTCATAATGATGGCCCCTAAATCCCCCGGAGACATGGAAAGAGAAGTGTTCCTCGAGGGATTCGGTGTTCCCGCACTGATATGTATCCACCACGATGCCACAGGTAACGCAAAGAAGATCGCTCTGGCTCTTTCAAAGGGACTCGGCTCCACACGCGCAGGTGTCTTCGAGACCACCTTCGACAATGAGACCAAAACAGATCTCTTCGGAGAACAGGCAGTTCTCTGCGGAGGCATAACTGCTCTCATCAAATCCGGTTTCAAGACCCTCGTAGAAGGAGGATACCCTCCGGAAATGGCCTATTTCGAAGTTCTCCATGAAGTTAAGCTAATAACCGACCTTATCAACAAAGGCGGTTTCGAACTCATGTGGCACGTCGTCTCCAATACCGCGGAGTACGGCGGACTCACCCGCAGGGACAGGGTCATAACCGCTGAGTCCGAAGCAGGGATGAGATCCATACTCTCTGATATCGAATCCGGTAAATTCAAGGATGACTGGCGCGCAGAGTGGAAGAACGGCCTCGTCAATCTCAAAAAGATGGAATCCGATGAGAAGAACCTTCAGCTCGAAGTGGTCGGCAGAGAGATCAGAAGACTTTTCGAAAGGAAATAAACACAACGGGTGGCGTTGTGAATAAACTCCGGATACGAACAAGGAACGGCGAATACCTCGCAGAACTTGACGATTCGGACATCTCCAACGCCATCTGGTTATCTTTACCTTTTACCGCTCAGATCAACATGCTGGGCTGCCAGATATTCTTCGAAATGCCTTTGGATTATCTGGACACTTACGACAGAATCACAAAACTGAATATCGGGGATATCGCATACTGGCCCAAGGTCGGTGCTTTCTGTATTTTCTTCGGTCCAACACCCCTCAGCGGTGATGATGGAGCCCCTGTATCCAGATATCCTGTCATCAGGATCGGCAAACTCATAGGAGAATATTCCTCAATGGAAGATGCCGGCGACAGACAATTCATCACTTTAGAAAGAACCTTCTGAACTCAGATGACCGTGAATCTTCTGTCGAAGTCTGTAAGCCTCTCGCATCCGTTCTTCGTGATCAGACACGTATCCTCTATCCTTATCCCGCCGACCCCTGGAATGTAGATCCCGGGTTCCGCGGAGACCACATTGCCCTCTCTCAGTATCTGTTCGGATCTTGGCGATACGGATATCGCCTGATGGATATCCATCCCTATACCGTGACCGAATGAGTGAATGAACTTTCCCTTGAACTCGGTCCTGTCGATTATGTCCCTTGCAGCGAGATCGGCGGCCTTTGCATCCGCTCCGTCCCTGTACTCCGCTATTCCTGCGGTCTGAGCCTCAAGAACGACCTCATACGCTCTTTCCAGGATCTCTGAAGGTCTGCCGAAGAACACGGTACGGGTCATATCTGAACAATATCTCTCATATTTCGTACCGAAGTCGAAAAGTGCTGTGTCCCCTTTCTTCAAGACATACTTTGACGGCATATGATGGGGCATAGATGAATTCTGTCCGAAAGCCGCGATCGTGTCAAACGCATTGCCTGTTCCGCCCAGTTCCCTCATCCTGTTGTCCATTCTGAAGGCCACTTCGGCCTCAGATATTCCCTCTGACAACATATCAGGGATCTCCTTGGCCACTTTGGAGGATATCCTGCATGCCTCTCTCGTGAACTCTATCTCTTTGGAATCCTTTACGGAGACCGTATCGGCTATCGCTTTGGAAGCGTCGCAGACGGCAATACCTTCCACTGTTTTCTTCACATACTCCACCATCGAGTACGTCGCGCTATGGGTGTTGAAACCCACGTTCTCCGAACCTTTCAGGGCTTCATGTAAGAACCTGTCTCTGTCGGCACGGTCCTTGTAGACCCTGATATTCCCCTTTCCTTCTCTGGCGGATTCTTCCTCCAGAATACTTACGATCACATCCATGCTACCGTCTTTTTTCACGATTGCCATAGACCCTTCGAACGTACCGGACCTCTGCTCTGTCAGATACCAAAAAGTAGAATCCAAGAACGGGTCTCCGTCGTTCATTATCACGATCGCGTCCATACTGCCCGCGTTGGACATGAGTCTCTCGGCCCTGGATTTCATGGACTGTAATGAAAAGATGTGGTGAAAAAGGTTTCCTCAGATGCCGAACCACTCGTTGCGTACTATTCTTTTCAACGCGGATATAGCTGACAAAGTAGCAAGATGCGACGTCTTCGGGTTATCCGGTTCGGGATAATTGTATGTGTGACACGTCATATTCCCAAATCTCCCGGATATCCTGAGTTCATGGGAATTGCTCTTTATCTCGGGATCCAGTACCACTGTGACCTTTGTCCTGTCGAAACCGATACCCAAAAGACTGACCGTGGCTGCCACATTGATGTTCTTGGGGAATATCTTGACCGCTTCCCTTGCAAATCCGGAATATACTGTGGTCCGTTCTGTGATCTTGTCCACATCTATGCCTTTCTCGATCATGTAAGGAACGCCTGCAAGACTTTTCGGTCCTTTCATCGTTATGAGTTCGACCTCGTCCAATTCGTCTACCGATGCGGATCTGAGTCCGTCGGTACCACACAAGGCTCCGGTCGGGATGTACACTCTTGCTTCGCTTACTTTTGCCTTTTCGAACACCATTTTCCTGAAATCGTCGTCCACCAACGATCCTACGGACATTATCATGACGTCGACCCCCCTGGACACAACGGATGGGAGTATCTCTTTCGCTGCGTCCTGAGCTGCTGCCTCGATGACCAGGTCTGTATGGTACAACTCCTCTTCAACAGAATTGATGACTATCGCTTTTTTGAGTCCTGATGCCACCTTCTCCGCAGCATCCTTTCGGATATCCATGAGATATATCCTTTTGACCTCGGCCATCTCATCGGCGGCCTTGGCTAGTTTCGAACCTATCGACCCGCAGCCAACAATGGTAATTCGCATAGCCGGTTAACTTATTGAATGATATTAAGAACTTACGGGAACCGTCTGTTGCATCTCGCAGATACCGACCTTCCAAGATGCTGTTACGTTACCTGCGTTCTACGATCTCCCGCTATTTTCCAACAGGAGGACGTGTATTGTGAGCACTATCAATCCTCCTAATATGCTCCACGTGTCTATCTCGTCATAGAATATCAGTATGCCAAGAACCAATAAGGCAGCGAAATAACAAGAAAGATAGATCACGATCCTTTTCTTTCGATCCTTTCCTTCGCCATAAATATGCGCGAACCCTGACGCTATGATGAATGCTATCAACATCACTGTAAGTCCGAGTGCTCCCATTTTTATCTCCGTTTGTCCATGTCGGTTAGGACTTATAAAACAATTGTACAGTTTTTCACATTAGTTCAACTCTACGATACTTCTTTTTATCATACTTCGATTGACCGTCCGTGAAAAGATACGAATTGATGGATCACACAGCGGATCTGATGGTGAAGGCTTTCGGGAATACCTTGGAGGAATGTTTCAGCAACGCCGGATACGCCCTGTTCGATCAAACCGTGGATCTTTCCACAGTGGAACCCCTGAACTCATTCACAATCGAAGTCAGCGGAGATCACATAGAGGATCGTTTTTACTCATTCCTTTCGGAATTGCTGTTTTTGGAGGACTGCGAAGGATTGGTCCTTTGCGACCTCAATGTCAAATTTGATGGTGACAAGGTCGTATGCAATGCGAAGGGAGAGGTCCTTGACAGAGGGAAGCACAGAGTGAGATCGGAGATCAAAGCTGTCACATACCATATGATGAACATCGATCAAAATGAACCATCGGTCACCGTTATCTTTGATGTATAAAGTGAAATACTGTCATGGCCTTTATCGACCGATAAATTATGCTCAAACTCGGATGGTTCTCGACAGGAAGGGGTCCCGGTTCCAGAAATCTGCTTCGTACCGTTATGGAGAAGAAAGAACAGGGCCTTATCGATGTCGATATCTCTTTCGTATTCTGCAATTGGGATAACTCCGAAACCCCGAATTCTCGTAAAGATCAACGTGAACTATTCTTCGAAATGGTCAGAGGATACAACATACCATTGATAACCGCCTCATGGAAAGAATTCAGACCGGATATCTGGAAATCCGATCCTGTCACATGGAGGAACGAATACGGTAAATTACTGAGGAGCAAGATATCAGATTACAAATTTGACCTAGGTGTCTTGGCAGGATACATGCTGTGGATGGACGACGAATCATGCAAGAAATATGACATGATCAACCTCCACCCTGCACTTCCCGACGGACCAAAAGGGACCTGGGAAGAGGTCATATGGATACTGATCCAAGAAAAAGCCAAAGAACATGGCATAATGATACATCTATGTACGGAAGAATGGGATCGGGGCGCAGCACTCACTTTCTGCAGATTCCCGATAAGAGGTAAGGAATACGACGTACTCTGGAACAACTTGGAAGAGAAACTAAAAGCCATGTCTTTGGACGAAATAAAAGAGAAGGAAGGAGTCAACGAACCCCTTTTCAAGAAGATCCGCGAGGACGGAGCGAAAAGGGAACTTCCTCTTATCGTATCGACCATCGGAATGTTCGCCGGAAACAAGATAAAGATCGAAAACAAAACACTGACCAAGAACGGAGAAGTGTTAAGAGAACCTTATGATATGACCTCTGATATCGATGGGGAACTTTAAATGAGCGAATTCAACCCAATGGACGAACTCGGATTGACACATGACAAACAGCTCATATGCAGCTGCGAGGGGTTTCTCCAAGCAAACAACAGCACCCGGGATCTGTGTGAGCGATTCATCAGCAACGGCGGGAAGTTCTACGACATCATCTCGAGATACGACGACATGGTCGCCAATGTACTGAACAGGTCGGAAGGGAGATTCGGAAATACGACGAGATTCGTGGCTCCTTTCCTCAAAGCCTTCGGTGTCACGGATTACAGCATGCACGAACATGCCGGAAAGATATTCCGTGAGATGCCCGGTGCGAAAAAGGTCATCGGACATCTGATGAACATGTTGCCGACCTTCGTCTCCACTTCCTCGTACGAACACAACATGATGACTATCTGCGATTCGTTGGACATACCCAGAGGGGTCGTGGACTGTTCTGAGATCAACATGGATTCTTTTGACTTCGGAAGACAGGAAGCCAAAAGGATCAGGGAACTGGTCGGGGAGATCACGACTCTGAGGATCCCCACAAAGAAATACGATCCGAACGCTGTGAACAGATTGGAATACGAAGATGCCGTAATGATCAGAACTCTTGACAAGGTTTTGAAAGAGGATATGAAAGAACTCTCGGCCGCGGATCTGATGAAGAATGTCAAATCTGTGGGTGCTAATGAAAAGGCATACTTTTTCCTCGATATAAGAAAAAGGACCATGATCGATTTCGACGGTACCGCTTTCGTAGGCGGAGATACGACGGACATGCAGGTCATGAACCTGATCAAGGAAGGCAGCGGATTGGCGATGTCATTCAATGGTACAGAATCTGCAGTGAAGGGATGCAACATAGCTGTGAAAAGGATGCAACATAGCTGTAATGTCCCAGGATTGTACAGTGGCGGCTGTCCTTGTACAGGAATTCTACAATGAAGGGATAGAAGCCGTGTTCTCTCTTGTGGAAAATTGGAATCGTGAATCATTGATGAAGGGAGATTACTCAGACCCCTATCTTATGAAAGCGATGCTGGACGCCAATCCTAAGAAATTACCTGAGGTCCATATCGTCAAAAGGCAGAACATGAAGGAAATTGCCAGAAAAAGCGATATGTACAGAGAGAATTTATTCACTCAGTATGGTCGTCCGCATTGATGTCAAGACATCAACAAGCTTGAAGTTGACAAAGGGAATGGTGCTCTGGTCGGGATTCGAACCCGAGTGTCGGCCTCGAAAGGGCCGAATGATTGGCCGCTACACTACCAGAGCGTAGCGGTTTGATACTTGATTTGGTTAAAATAGTTTGTCATAGGCCAAAGGGGTTTTCCGTGTGCCTTTTTCCTACATCCAAAGGCTCTTCGAGGATAACCTTTAAAATATATTAAGAGACATAGGCGGCATCGGGGAATCAAATGGCAGACGAGCAGTTCGAGAGCATGGAGGAAGATGTATCACGTGTACGTCTCCCCAATATAAAGGAAGGAGAGATGTTTGGCATCGCTGATCAACTGCTCGGTGCATCCAAAATAAAGGTCATGTGTGAAGACGGAGTTTCAAGAGTGGGCCGTATTCCCGGAAAGATCAAAAAAAGGATGTGGATAAGAGAGGGAGACCTTTTGATAATCTCTCTCTGGGATTTCCAGCCAGATAAATGCGATGTGAGATTCAGATACACCAGGACCCAGGCTGTGAATCTCAGTAAGAAGAACAAGATCCCCAAGAATCTCGATGTATTCTGAATCGAGGTGAGACCTTGCCCTCCTACGACGAGAAATATTCCTATTTGGAGAGGCGTGTCGATGCATTGAAGACCAATCGCACCGGCGATGAGAGACAGACTGACGGAGAGGTCTTCGACAAGAAGACCCTTATGACAATATACGATCTTATGACCGCTGAGTATATCGATGCCGTACATTATCCGATATCGACGGGAAAAGAAGGGAATGTCTTCTACACGACGGACGAGGACGGAGATGCCTATGCTCTCAAGATCTTCCGCACATCCACTTCAACATTCAAAAGGGTCACAAAGTACATTGAAGGAGACCCAAGATTCAAAGGCGTGGCAGGCAACCGCTGGAAGATGATCTATGCCTGGGTCAATAAAGAGTTTAGGAACCTTCAGAGATATGCAGAGGCAGGCATACCTGTTCCCGAACCGATAACCTTCGAGAAGAACTGTCTTCTCATGGAATACATCGGTGACGAGAACAGTCCCGCCCCTCAGTTGAAGAATGTTGTACTTGATGATCCCAATGATACTTACGACGAGGTCTTATCCTTCATAATCGACGGATGGCAGGACGCACACCTTGTGCACGGAGACCTGAGCGAATACAACGTCCTGATGTGGGAAGGACAACCTATCCTGATCGACTGCGGTCAGGCAATGACCAATGATTTCTTCAATGCCAAAGAATTATTGGAAAGAGATGTTAAGAATGTAAATCGTTTCTTCAAAGGAAGAGGAGCGGATATCGTGGACACAAAAATTGTGATGGAAGAGACGATCAACGGATCGGAGGATGATGAAGAATGAGATCCGTCAGAATACCGAGTGACCGTGTCGGCACTCTCATAGGGAAGAGCGGTGAGACAAAGAGGATGCTTGAGAAGATCTCCGGGATCAAATTGAAAATCGACACCGAGGGAGAGATCATGTTCAATGAGGAAGCCAAAGGAGTGGATCCGCTCATGGCCCTCAAAATAATGGACGTACTGAAAGCTGTGGGCAGAGGATTCAATCCGGACCGTGCTATGAGACTTTTCGAGGATGATGAATATTTCGAGACCATAGACCTCAAAGAGGTTGCCGGAGACAGACCTAACCAATTGGGAAGGATCAGAGGAAGACTCATCGGAACCGACGGTAAGACACGGAAGATCATAGAAGATCTGACGGGATGTTACATGTCGGTCTATGGAAACACTGTCTCGCTCATCGGGAATTCAGTCAGCCTCCCGGTCGCCAAACACGCGATCGAACTCATCCTCAACGGAAGCGAACATGCGACCGTTTACCACTATCTGGAATCACAGCGTCCTCGTCTAAAAATCGCTGAGATGGGTTTCGACCTGTGAGCTGATACCATGGATTGGATCGAGGATAACATTGAAAAAGCCAAAGAGATCTCTGATCTGGGTCTCTGCGACAGATGTCTAGGCAGGATGTTCGGGAAATTAGGAACGGACACCACCAATGACATGCGCGGAAAGATGATCCGGGAAGCTTTAACGGCGGCAGGTCACTCTTCATCCGCACAGGAATTCTGCCCTCTCTGCGAGAACCTCTTCGATCTGTTGGATCGTTTTGCATCCGCAGCAGCAGAGAAGGTCAACGAAGTGGAATCGGATAATTTTTTGATAGGATCCAGAGTCGAGCCTGAAATTGCCGAGAGAGAAAAGAAGATATGGAGTGATCACGGACTCGAGAATCCTGAACCCATAAAGGCAGAATTGAACAGAGAGATCGGCAAACTCGCCCTGCCAAAGATACACCGGGCTGTCGAGTTCAAAAACCCGCAGGTCGTCGCCTGTGTGGACACCAGATTCGCGGATGTCACCTTGGACATAGCTCCGATATTCGTCGCAGGAAGATACAACAAACTCAGCAGAGAGATACCGCAGACAATATGGCCATGCCGCATGTGCCATGGGAAAGGATGCAACAGGTGCAACAATACCGGAAAAATGTACCAGACCTCGGTTCAGGAGATAATCGGGGACATAGCATTGGAGATGTCCGGCGGAGAGGAGCACTTCTTCCACGGTATGGGACGAGAGGACATCGATGCCTGCATGCTTGGAGAAGGCAGACCGTTCGTACTGGAGATAAGCAAGCCCAGAAAGAGGGAGATCGATCTCGATGACCTCGAACGACGGGCAAACAACTCGGACCTTGCTCAATACAGCAGACTTCATTTCGTACCCAGGGAGATCGTTCAGATCTACAAGGGCGCAGACCCTGATAAAACCTATAAAGTAAGGGTAAAAGCAGAGGGTAAAGTTAATAAAGAAGGAGTAATTGCGGTAGCATTAGAGTTCAAGAACGTCCACATTGACCAGAGGACTCCCCGCAGAGTCGAGCACAGACGTGCCGACCTTGTGAGAAAGAGGGAGATCAGATGGGTCGAGGCGGAAGTGATCGGTGACGACATATTCGATCTGACTCTGAACACGGAATCCGGGACATACGTCAAGGAGTTCGTTTCGGGGGATGACGGAAGGACCAACCCGAACTTCTCTGATGCACTTGGGACCAAGTGCGTCGTGGAGACCCTTGACGTAATAGCGATCAACTATCAAGAACCAATGAGGGATTAAAATGCAGGCATCCAGAGGAACCAGAACCAAGACACGTCAGCTTCTCAAGAAGAAGCCCAGAGCACGCGGACTTTCACCAATAACAAAAGCATTCCAGACTTTCGAATCCGGAGAAAAGGTCAACATCATCATAGACCCCAGTGTCCACAAGGGAATGCCCTTCTCAAGGTTCCACGGGCTTACCGGAGTGGTCATACAGGCCAGAGGAGATGCCTACGAAGTCAGTGTAAAAGACGGCAACAAGACCAAGATGGTCGTTGCCCGCCCCGAGCACCTCGTAAGGACCGTTGAGTGAATCTACTGACGGAACGTGCAAAAATGACCGAAAGATATGTTACATTGGCAGAGGTCAGGGATCTTCTGACAGAGGAGAACGAAAAAAGAGAACTCCTTACTACACAGAAGGCAGCCATGGAACATGCGAGGTCCGTTTCTGCATTGTCGTCTGAAAAAGCCAAAGAGCTTGCAAAAGAGGTTCTCACCGTCGAAGGTGTGACCGAATACACTGCAGTGAAGATTGCAGATCTTCTTCCCCAATACCCTGAGGACATACGCGCCATCTTCTCGAAAGAGAGGCTGGCGATAGAGCCTGCTACTATCGACAAAATTATAGAGATAGTCGGTAAATACCTGTAACGATATAATTACCGGAAAGGGGATACCTTGGAAGAAAACGCTTACATCCTAGACTACTTGTCGCAGGGCGCTCCTGGCGGCAATTTCGGAAAGAAAGAGCCCTTATGCTACGCACTAGGCAGCGAAGAGTTCAAGCTTTTCGAACTCGTACCTAAACTTGGCGTTGTCATCAACATCGGTGACTGCGTTTACATAGGTAAGGAAGCAAGTCAGAGGACAGTCGTGGACCATGTCAAGAGGCGCATAGGGCCTTCGGACCTTACTCACGGCGCAACCGCAGAACTCGAATACTGCGTGAATGAGATCGTGCTCTCCAACCAGCCCCGTTTTATAAGATTCTTCAATGAAGCTGAACCCATATCTATGCGCAAACACCTGTTGGAAGAGCTTCCGGGCCTGGGAAAGAAGACGATGATGGCAATACTGGACGAAAGAACGAAGAACGGTCACTTCAAGGATTTCAAAGACCTCAGCGAACGCGCTTCGGTGAAGAATCCTGAAAAGCTCATATCTGCCCGCATCGTGCAAGAGATCACAGACAACAACATGAAACGCTACCTCTTCGTGTCCAAATGAACCGAGAGGAAACGGGAAGGCTTATCGCCAAGACCGGTGTGGTGCCGAAAAAGAGCAAAGGACAGAACTTTCTCATTGACGACAGGGTCGCAGAACGTCATGTCAATTTTGCGGATCTTGCAAAAAGCGATCGTGTGCTCGAGGTCGGCCCGGGACTGGGGATATTGACATCCAAACTCATCGAGAGATCCGATAATGTTGTCTGCATAGAGCTTGATGCTATCCTTGCGGATCACATCGAAAGCACATTCGGGGAAAGTCTTACGCTCATAAGAGGAGACGCAGTGAAGGTGGACTTCCCTCCTTTCGACAAGTTCGTAAGCAATCTCCCGTACAGCGTATCCACGCCGATAATATTCAAACTGTTGGAATATGATTTCAAGACGGCGGTTGTAATGGTCCAGAAGGAATTCGCGGACCGTATGGTGGCTGACGTGAGAAGCCAGGATTACTCCAGACTGACCGTGAATCTGTTCTTCAAGGCAGAATGTGAATTATTGGAGAAGGTTCCAAGATCCAGATTCAAACCGCAGCCGAAGGTGGATTCCGCTTTGGTGAGGATAACCCCCCGGCCTGCACCATTCCATGTCGATGACGAAGAACTCTTCCTCAAGGTCACCGAGGTAACCTTCAATCACCGCAGGAAACAGATCGGCACATCCTTACGTTCAGCAGGTCTGATCGAAGAGGATTGGGATATCCCTTTCCTCAATGATCGGGTCGAGACCCTCCGGCCTTCGGAGATAGCAGACATTGCAAATGCCTTGTATAGGTACCGCCAGCGGTAAAAGGTATAACTTCCAAACACCTTAGGGTGAACCATGCAGGTAGGGATTGTCGGGAAACCGAATGTGGGGAAATCGACCCTGTTCGGTGCTGCCACGATGGCACCCGTAGAGATCGCGAATTATCCATTCACAACGATAGAACCGAACAAAGGTGTGGCTTACGTCAGAACACCATGTCCGTGTAAGGAATTGGGAGTGCAGTGCACACCGCATAATTCCCTGTGCGTGAACGGCATCAGAATGGTTCCCATCGAGATGTTGGATGTCGCCGGATTGGTCCCGGACGCGTGGGATGGAAAAGGATTGGGAAACAAATTCCTGGACGATCTCAGACAGGCCGATGCGTTCATCAATGTCGTGGATGCCAGCGGATCCACTGATATTGAGGGTAACCCCGGAGAACCCGGAACGTACGATCCATCAGAGGATGTGATCTTCCTGAGAAGAGAGATATCTCTGTGGATGAGGGAGATAATAAAAAATGGACTGGGTAAGATAGCCAGACAAGCAAAGATGCAGGGGACCAAACCCGAAACGATACTTCATGAAAGATTGGCAGGATTAAATGTTTCCGAAAACCAGGTGAAAGAAGCTCTGCGCACGGTGAATCTCTCTTCGGATCCCACACTTTGGGACGATGACAGTTTGTTGACTCTTTGCGAAGAACTGAGAAGATCATCCAAGCCGATGATAATCGCCATGAATAAAGCGGATATCTCCTCCAAAGAAAATATTGAAAAGCTCAAAAAAATGGGAGACCGTGCCATACCGACCCTGGCAGAAACAGAATTGGCACTGAAGAAGGCGTCTGCCGCAGGACTCATCGATTATGTCCCCGGCGAAAAGAGTTTCACCGTCAAAGAAGGA
>JGI994J12354_10003692_pt1 | contig 14163 bp, 14 predicted proteins | sample IntmicLarv3ML3BL_FD_12354 | JGI IMG/M metagenome (IMG submission 12354)
CTTTGACCTACTTTCGCTTACTCTAAAAATAGCCATTCCCCTTGCAAACACTAGGGAAATGGCTATTTATAAGTAATGAAGCATCGGAGGTTCGAACTCCGTACCAAATGCTCTTTTAGCCTAGAAAGGAGAGGTTTTGCACATCATCTATTGTAAGTGTTACCAGAGGTGTTACCAGTAATTCCCTTACAAATACTTTCAAAAGCCCCTTGTAGGGGTTTGGGGTCTTATATTCTTCCGTTTCTGCCATATGGCAGTGGTCTGTGGCAACGGGCAGACCAACACAGAATGTGGTGCTAGGAATGGTCTTGTTAAGATTAGAAAAAGATACCCCAAAAAGGTATCTTCTCCATTGAATATGTTTCATTTACATTACCTACAAAATAACTAATCTAACTATATCCTTATCAATAACTTAATACTTAATAAATCGTTTGTTACCCATTACTTCATTTGCTCCAACTTGTACTCCATTACTTATATATCCAAAAATTGCAACACCAGTCACAATCCCTAAGATAATAACCCCGATAGTACCCATAAAAGCAATGAGCGTTACTAACTTAATCACAAACCATAAAAATTTAATTATCTTGTGTTTGGTTTTCAAAGCCTTATACTTTGTTTTTCTAATATACCTAAACTTATTTATTAATTTTTTCATATGTATTCACTCGCCTTTCTTTAAGTTGTGTCATTTGATATTCCATATTTTAACTGTATAGAATGAACACCATCATAAATACCTTGTAATGCTTTACCTAATGTTGCTCGGTAGTGTTCTGGTCGTGTTCGTGGTGTATTCTTAGTACCTCTAACAAATTTACTAAGCATTTGAATAGCTGTTAATAAATGATTTACAAAGTTATGTTCAATTATATAAGATTCGTCATATTGTGTTATTTCGTCATAATATAGAATGTTTGATACATATCGCAAGCCTAATAATGTATCTGCCAATTCTTCAATAAGATGTATTCGATGTGATAGTGATAATCCATATGGGTGTTGACGATATAATTCTATCATTTCTAACAATTCAGCAAATTCTTCCATTACAGTAACTAGTTGTAATTTTCCATATGAGGGTTTATCAATCGAATTATTGATAACTTGACTAGCCCATAACCAATCAACGGTTGATGGTTGATTTTCTAATGCTTTTTCAAATTGTTCTTGGTTCATATGTTATTCCTTTCAATATGATATACACCATAGATGAATAAATCACCTATGGTGTATAGACTATTAGATTGTATTTCGATTATTTCCAATGACCTGCAACCCAATATTGCTCTGTTTCTGTATAAGTTTCTGTTTTTGGTCTATTAACCATTTTTGGAACCCATGTAGTTGTTGTTTTATAACGAATTACAGAATGTTCAGTATAATGTGTAATACCAGCATCCTCATATGCCCAGAGAGCATTATTAATACTTGCACGACTAGTAAACTCTTCACCTGTTTGAGAGATAATCCAAACAGTATATGGTGTTTGTGTAGTCTCATTGCGACCTTCATCTACCCAGTTATCAACTTGTCTAGTCTTTTGTACCTCTCTTGTAGCATAATGACCCTCTACCCATGTCTTTCCAGCATTTGGGTCTGTTACAGTTGTGTTACCAGTTGTGTTACCACCTGTGTTTCCAGTATTGCCTGTGTTACCACTATTGCCATTTCCAGGATTTGTATTCCCACCTGTATTACCACTACCTGTGTTTCCATTGTCATTACCAGTATTTCCACCCTCTATTACTTCTGGCTCTGGTGTTGGTTCTACAATTTCACCCTCTTTGATATCTTCTTCGATAACAGGTGTTGTCACGTCTTCATCTTTTGGGTCTACAATATCCACTTCTACTGGTACCTCAATGACATCAATCTCTTTTGTTTCTTCTTCAGGAAGTTCTGTAGTGTCTTCAGGTGCTACACTTTCATCAGGTGCTACATGTTCATCTTCTGTTGGCACATCAGACTCTATTACTTCAACTTCTTCTTTTGGTGTAATGATAACTATTGGCTTTGCTGGTTTTACTATGATTGACTCTTTTAATTCAATTTCATATGCAACATCATAATTACCTAGTTCATTAAACTTTACATCATTTGTTTTCACTGTAATATTACCAATGTTACTATCTTCATTTACATTTTGTGTGATGTTTCTTGCTCTCGTTTCAAAATTATAATTATCTAATTCTGTTGAGATTGCAAGGTTATCTGTTACTTCTGAAACCTCAGCCACCACAGCAGGTACAACTGTAATCATAATGCTTGCACTCGCCATAACCTCATCACCATCAGAATCAATAGCAACATAAGTCACTTCAAATGGTGTACTTTCTAATACAACATCAGTAAACGTAATTGCAAAGTTAAGCACATTACTATCAAGTGCATTGTCAATGTTCTCATCAACAGCTAACGTATAAAACAAGTCTTCAGTCAACATTTCAAGTTCATCAATAGCAGTTGTTTCATCAACTGTAAACGATGTACCTAAGTAGTCAATCGTGATACCTTTGATAAACAAGCCCTCATCAATATCGACACTTCTGATGAAATGTGACATTGTGATTGTTTCACCCTCTATAGCTGTGAATCGTCTTTCTGCGTTAATGTTCATAGTTCGTGATTCTTTTTCTATAGTTTCTACAGATGTCGGTGTTTCTTCAACTTCTGCCACCTTTGGTTTGCACCCTGTAAGTGAACTTGCACTCATAGCTGTAACTAATATTCCAGCTAATACTGTTTTCATAAAATTCTTCTTCATTTTGTTTTCTCCATTCCTTTGTTTGATTCTTCTCTCTTTTTCGACCATCTTCTTATCCACAGATAGTACTTATCCACAAATGGTGTTATATGCCACAAATGAATGTTATTACCTGTGGTATAATTGTTTATCTGCATAGGCGATAAATAACCTACGCAGTTCATTACATTATACCCTTACACGTTATACAATTCAAGTAAAATTAAATTGCATAGGCGGTGAAAACATGGAACTTAATTATTACGAAATCGGACAACATATCCGTAAGTATCGAAAAGCATATAACTTATCTCAAGAACAACTTGCCGAAAAGGTCTCTATTTCCACAACTCATATGAGTCATATTGAAACTGGCAGTACCAAATTGAGCTTGCCCGTTTTTGTCAAAATTGCAAGTGCATTATCTGTACATACAGATTCACTTCTTCATGATAGCCCCACAATTAATCGAACTGATTTAGGTAATGAACTTTTAAATTTACTAGATTCTTGTTCTACAGAAGATGCACATATTCTGCTTGATACTATGAAAACACTCAAAACTTCATTAACCAAATACCACAAGTGATAAGATGTGGAATATTCTTCAATACGAAGAACGTTCCACTATTTTTATGCACTTTCCTTTTCACTCTCCCCCTTTCCTCGCTCCTCTTTACCTAATTTCCACATCACAAACATTTTCTACCAGCCAACTATACAGAACATCTAGCACAATCTCTTTTTCCATTCCTTGTTTTACTGCGTGCCTAGCTCTCCGAATTTTCAAATACCGTTTTACATCTCGCCCTACACACATTCTTTCTAATCTTAGTAACACTTTTTGATATTCCGTTATCACCTCTGAAAAAATCAGTATTTTTTCCTCTGGTTTCCTCTGTGCCATGTGTTTTTGTCTTTCGAGGTAATTCAACAATTTTCCACATTCTATAAGTACAATATCCCTATTCATTTGTTTATCTCCTTTTTTCTCACTCTATTTAATTACATTTCCCTTGATACCAGATAAGGCTTTCGCCCTATCTGCTTGATATACCACCTATGCCCCTTTTTCAATTTGTTTGATTTCCTCAACTTGTTCTGCTGTAAAGAAAAACGCTTTTGTCTTGAACATTTTTTCCATATCTACATCTTTTTCTTCCTTTGCCTTTTTTATGGTGTGTTTCCAAATCAAAATGGTTGCTCTCGCTTTCTCACCTCGTTTCACTTGAAACCCCAAAGATTGCCACACTTTATAAGTATGTATCACCTCTGGCTCATCAATTTCACACTTCTTGCCCTCTTTTTCAACTGTAAGAGTTTTTCCAGTTGTTCCAATTATGCCCTCATTCATCAGTTTGATTCTTTCGCCTAATATGATTTGTTCATTTGTCATTTGTGTATTCTCCTTTTCATTATTGTTTTTGATTACTTTGTTATTGTTATGAATCTTTTGTTATTGTCTTGTTATTGCTTTTTTATAGTACTTTCAAGATTTAGAGTGATTCTGGAGGGGAGCGTGTTTTTTTTCTTTCGTAGTCAATATTCTTCATCTTTGCTTCCTTTCATTTTTATGTACTTTCTGAGTTTGTCGCTAATCTTATCGGGTTTGCGTGCATTCTAAAAAACATATAGATTTCTGAATACAAGGGCGAACACGTTCGTACATTTTACCCTTGTATTCAGAAATTTATATGTTAGTATGCACATTTCGCTAAACCGATAAGATTGGTGAAAAACGGAGTACATGATAGGAAACAAGACAGAAGTGTTGGACGTAGAAAAAGCCCCTTGCAGGGGTTTGGGGTGCTTATATGATTCCTCTTTCTACTCTATTTCTCATTCCATAGGAATTATAAATAGAGTTAGTGGTCTGTGGAGGGGGCAGACCAACACAGAATGTGGTGCTAGGAATGGTACTAGAAATATCTCACTGCTACTCCTGTACTACTCAGCAATACTATTTCATATGCTTAAACTCTTTTCGCTTTATTAAAAACTGTAAAAAAATAAAGACCAAGAAATCAATCTTAGCCTTTACCCTATACTTTTACAACTAGATACTTCACTCACTCTCTTTTATACATCTCTAGCAAGTGCAATCTTTCTATTCTCCCATACACTCCTTACATATAACTTTTCATATCTAACTACTGAGCACGTGGCTCAAACTCAACATACATAACACGAGTAACATGACCCAACTCAGATTTACCCATGATTCCAGCGCTTAAATCATCAAAACTAACTGTTTCACCTATATCAACTTGAGTTTCAGTCACCACTGTACGTTCTAAATTATCTCGGTACGTAAATTCAAACCCTACCAGCATTGTTTCCCATTGATACTCCGAAGTATTTGTAATTCTTGCACCCTCAATATTTCCATTCTCAATAAGTTCTATTTCATACTCATTTTCCATTGCTCGATACCGTATCCTGCTATCAACATCTTCTTCTCGGTAGATAATTACATTTTCGCTAGTATCTATACTGGGATTGCTATACTTTGAAAGGTCTCCGTCAACCACCACATCAAAAGTAAAGTCTTTTTCTTCCCCTACTTCAAGATGATATATCACACAAAATTCGTCCATACCAACAGTCGCACCTTTTCTATGCGATTTATCAAATGTCACTTCTATTATCTCATCTTCGCCCCAGCCATTGATTTCACTCATATCAAGAGTTCCACTAACCCGAACAGAGTCAATAAAATAATCTGTGTTATTTTTTATTTTACCACTAATGGTTGCATCTTGAGGGTTGTATGTTACATTTGAAAACGTTACTTCTTCTGATTCGCTCATTTCATCATTGTCTGTATCCAACTCTTCTGCCCTTTCGTATCCCAACACATAACCTAGATGAATCGCTAAATATTCTTGCCCCTTTTCTGTAGTATCCTTATGAAATTTAAGAGTATGTTGCCCCACCTCAATAGCAATGACATCATCTTTAAATGAAAATTTGTACCCAGGCACACTACTGATGTCATAAGTGCTATTGCTACTAGGATACTCTACTTCGCTCAACATATTAGAGGAAAATGGCAAAGAGATATTTATTAAATCTCCGTCAACTTCAAGAGTACCCATTTCATCACTTAGCGCATTTGCATACATTCCCCTTTCTTGAATCGCATAATTCTTGTTTGTTTGGTCTGTCGCACTAATATTTACTTGGTGGACTACATGTATTCCCTCTGCCCCAAAACTTTGAGCATAATAATACCTCCCCGATAAATCCTCTTGCTTTGAGCCACAACTCATTAGTAAAAATGCCCCCACCATGACTATAACTGAATAAACCAATTTTTTCATTTTCTCTTTTTTCCTCCTCTATGATATAAAACCGCCTATACACTTCATTAGCATTATACCTTTTTCGCTCATACAGTTCAAGTTCGTTCGCATTGTATAGGCGCTTTTCTTGTATTTGCATTCTACTTCCGTTTGTGTTACTATATTTTTAGGCAAAAGAAAGAATAAAACGAACTAGAGCATATCAGTTCACAGAAAACCCCAGAGCGCACACTCTGGGGTTTTCTTTTTAGGCTAATCGTTATCACTGTCACTATCTAGCCATTTGTATATGAAGTATTGGAATAATTTTAGTAATTCATCTACTGCACTCTTTATAGTTCTTCAATCACCCAATAGCTGGGTTGATGATGATTTTTTCTCTCTGGTCGTTTAATTTTTATTGTGTACGAATAGCCCTCTTTTTGCAACCACTTATTAATATCACTTATACGCTTTAATTTCCCACCCGTTTTATTTTTGAACGAGTTATTGATTGCATAAATATCATCTTGGAACTTATCTTGTTTATCCTTATTCATCATCTCCTTACTTGCAACATATTCTTGCAACATAAATTCTATTTTAGGCTTGATTTCTTTATCATCTACATCGCTCTTTAAGAGCGTTTCAATCTTCATAATCCGTTTGTCCTTTTTGTCGTTTATTCCTAGTCTTTTCAAAACCTCTTTTTTATAGGTAGTTGTTGCTTTCTTCTCGCTTGTCCCTATAATACTATCAAAAAAAAGACTATCTCCCTTGAGTTTTTCATAGTATAACCTATTCAATTTCACTTCAATGCATTCCTTTCCTTGATTCCATTGCGTATAAAGAACTTTATTATTGAATGCTCTATTTTTCCCATACTTATTATACCATTCTTCTTTACTTTGCAAAAATGTATCTGCTTCCTCTTTTTCTTCTCTCGTAGCTCTAGCTTGGTAAGAAAAATGTTTTGCTTTATACTCTCGAAAATAAAAATTGCATCTCTTAGCTATAATTCTATTATTTTTGTCTGTATCGGCTCTTTTGCGTCCTAAACACTGAACAAGTGATACCATGTCCGTAATATCTGATATAATATGCTTGATTGCTTTATCCTTAAAGTCTATTCCATTATCTAAACATTTTGTACTAATAAGCATTTTTTTATCATCTTCTAAATAATGTTCACTCGATTTTTCATTTAGTTTGACGCCCTCGCCTTGTTTTTTTTCCACAAATAGTGGTATCTCTCTTTTCGCGTACTGACTCCACTTAAAAACCATAAAGCGAACTTTGCTTTTTTTATAGTCATTTAATGTATTCTTAGGTAAATAATGCTTACAAATTGCACTCTGTTTCTTTAGACTATTGCAAAAGTATATGATTTTTTCTGCTTGTGCTCTACCTTTTGGCTTGTGCTCCATTAGCTTATCCAGTAAGTTGTATAAATCTTCTTCTTTATAAAAGTAAATATTTTTAAGATAACGATAGTCTGTCTTTAGTTTATAAATTTTCTTCACTCTTTTTTCATGGTAGCTATCTAAATAAGCCAATATCTCGTCGTAGGTTGCTGTGATAAAAAGCACTGGTATTTCATATGATGCTTGTACCAAGCGTTCAAGTGAAGTTTCTGTAAAACGATTAAAACTATCAGTTATGAAATAATGCGCCTCATCACAAATAATAGCATCATACTTTTTCTCTATATCCTCTATGCTAGTTTCATCATTTTTAATCTGCCATTGTAACTGTTGATAACTTGCTATGTTCAACATATTGGTGACTCCGTGTTCTGATGCTTTAAAAAGAACAGACTCTTTCAAGGCTTTTCTATTACATAAATACAGTATCTTCCCTGTATACTTTTTTTCTTTGTCTTTCTCATATATATTTTTCCAAAATTCACAGTATGTACCTAATACAAACTGGGTTTTCCCTCGTCCAATACCACAAGCTAGAAATATAATACCTTTGCCCTTGTTCCAATTTCTGCATTCATCATGTTGAATAAAATCACTTACCCATCTAATCTCTTTTTTTGCTTGAACTATTCGTGTATCCTTTCGTTGCTTTGATGCCTTGCCCATTCTTACACCTCATATTCCTCTTATTTTTCTCCAAAATCTTGCAAATTCTTTTTTTATAAAGGTATCTTACAAATAAATATGCAAGACACCTTTTCCGCTGTCTTTGCCTACGCAAAGACAGCAACTCTTGGGGCGGAGCCCCACGCCCCACCAAATTCATGAATTAAAATAAAATTTTTTAATTTTCTCAATCCAACGAAACTGTAAATACACGAAAGGTAAAGGTAAAGAAAATGAGTTCAAAAACAACAAGAATAACAAAGCGAGAGATAAAGAGATTGCAACAAGCAGCGATAATGGAAACAATCGACTATGCAAGAGAAAGAGAAAAAATGCAAGCCCATATTGATGAACTAAAAAACGATATTCAATTCTTACAAATGTTTCATTCGCTAACACTAGATGCAAGCATACTAGATTTACCCAAAACCATAACTGATATACACCAAGAGTCTTATTTTATCACATACGACAAACTTGAGCCTTATACCTACAAGAAAGCCGTTGCTAGACTTAGGGAATTAAAAGTGGAAATTCAAAAAGAATATTACAACTTATACAATGCAGGTAGAGGACCTTGCAAAGATGATAATTCTATCCCCGAGGGTGCAGACCCAGAACTTCTCTTTTAGAACTTCTCTTTTCCTAATAGAAAGTCAAATGAATTTTCTACTTTTATATTAATCCATATTGAAAGAAATATCAACCCTCGGTATGTGCCGAGGGTTTTTATTATAAGAAACTATAAATATATTTTACAAGAAAGAGGTACTGAACATGAACAACAAGAAATCAGAAACTAATCAACCAATTCCAAATACAGAAAGGAGAATGGAAATGCAAGCCAATATAGATGAATTAAAAACGGATATTGCATTTTTTCAAGTGTTCTATAATTTAGCATTCTATGCGCTAACATCTCAAGCTGATATGATGTACGACATGGTTTATTTCCCAAAGAGCATAACGGAAATACACAAGGAAGTTTATTTCCATAAATGTAATCAAACTGACTATAGCGACTACGAACCTAGATTGGCTAGACTTAAAGAATTGAAAGAAATGGCTCGTAAAGAATATTACGATTTACTAAGCACCATACTAAGCTCGCCACCTTTCAAAGAACATCGTACATCGTATGAGTTGGATAGATGATAACTATTCATAGAATGGCTACCATCGTAAGGGGCGTTAAGCCCCTTTTGCATTTCAGTGGGTCAATCCCACAAAAATGCAAGCTAGGGTAAAAGCAAACCTTTGAGCATAAGCGAAAAGTCTTTGCTTTGTAGGGAGTGCAACTCCCTGTCATGGTTGCTGTGAAACAAGCAATCATGATGAGGGGGTTAGGTTTCGCCTGGGGGAGCAACGCTCCACCAATAAGAACAAATAAAGTGTAACAACGTGAACGTGGGAAGTTTACTTCCCTTATTTGTAAGGGCAGAATATAAAAAAATACAGACTTTATTTTATTTATAACACATTGGGAGCGTAGAGCGACCTTTGTGTTATAAATGCCTACACCAAGAAACTGTGCAATTAGCATAGTTGCTTGTGTAGAAAATAAAGTCTGTATTTTTTTATATTCTGTCCTTACTTATAGCGTATAACAAGAAAGGAATTGCAAAAAAATGGCATCACATACTAAGTGGAAATCACAACAAGTTTTACCCATCATTCGCCACAATTTAAGACGTCTTGAAGATGGGAGCAATAAAAGTAATAAAGATATAAAACCTGAATTAACAGCACAAAATTATGCTCTCATCAACCGTGGAACAACTTGTAAGGAAGTGAATCAATACCGAAAAAGCATTGCAAAAGAATGCTTTAAATATAACCGTAAAAATCTAGTACACGCTGTCGAAATTGTCGTACAATGTCCTGCTGATTGTCCACCCGAACAACACACTCTTTTCTTTCAAGAATGTTTCGAGCATATTTGTAGTACCTTACCAATGGGAAAGAAGTGTGTATTTGTAGCAGAGGTTCATCAAGATGAAAAATATTTTACACCAAATGGCACTATGATTTCTAAAGACCATCTTCATATCATGTTTGTTCCTGCTGTACTAGATAACAAACACGACAATTTTCAATACCGATTATGTGCTGATGCTCTCACAAAAAGAGGCGATATGCATAAATTTCACCCCACATTACAAGCACATCTTCATAAAAAAGGGATTCAAGCAACCGTATATCGAAAAAAGGAGGGCGATGGGAAAAGCATCTCCTTATCTGTAAAACAGTTAAAAGAAATTACAGAAAAAACTGGCATTGTATTAAACGCATCAATAACTGCTGATAAACTTGCCAAAATGTTGGTAAGCACCATCACCTTAAACAAACTAAAACAAGTATTAGAGCAGAAAAATATTGCCATATCAGAATTACAAGAAACCATTAAACAATTAAACCAACACGTCCATTCCGTAAACGAAGAACATAACCTTGCTGAACAAGCACTTGCAAAAATGCAAGAAAAAGTAACACGACTTGAAAACGAGGTTAAAATACTGGAAACACCAAAAGAGCAGTCATGGGGTGCAAGTGCAAACTGGGGTTCTTCTACTGGTTGGAACGAAACCAATAAGCAAAAAGATATAGAGGTAGAATTATGATTATAAGAAAGAAACGTGTATCTAAAAAACAGAGATTGTGGAAACTCATAAAACATTATGATGTGATTCCACTCGTCATACTGGCAATTGGGCTTTATTTTACAAAAGACTTTATAGTAACATTTTCCAGCATAAGCAAAAATCATTCACTTTACAACGCACTTGTATGTCTACTATCTTTTCTGCTATTTATATCATGGCTTATCATCACCTATGTTGTAACAATCAGAAAATTGTACTTTATGAAAACGGGGCGATATTTTTTGCAAGACCGAATAAGATATAAAAGAAATTATTTTGAATTAGTAAGATATTTCAAAGATGCAGACCCTCACAAACTTGACACAACAATATTTTCAGAACAAACATGGAAAAAATCAAGTGGACTTATCTTTGGTACAGATGAAAAAAAGTTGATTGCTATTCCAGCTAATTCAGAATGTAATATTGCTGTCTTTGGACCACCTGGCTCTGGTAAAACAAGTGGTATTGCTATCATAAATGCTATGCGTTTTAAGGGTTCTGTCCTTGCTGTCGATATAAAGGGCGATTTGTATAATTATGTGTCAAAATATGGCAAGCGTAAAAAAATACTTCGCTTTTGTCCTGATGATGCAAATGCTTTAAGAGAAAGTTGTCGTTTTGACCCTTTTTCTCAAATAAATGAAATGAATATAACGAGTAAAAAATTGTATTTAGAATCCATTGCTACTGTTCTTATTCCCGATGACGGTGGTTCTGAGGGCAACTACTTTACAAGCAGAGCAAGAAAGATATTTCAAGGTATCACACATTTGATGATGCACGAAAACTCAAATACGAGTTTTCCAGATGTGATTCATTCTATTTTGCGTGGTAATATCTTTGAATGGGTCACAAAAGCTATACAAAGTGATTGTGACAGTGCAAAAGAATTACTTGCATCATTTCATGGAAATTCAGAAAAAAATGTCACCTCAGCTTATGATGCACTGGCAAGTGCACTTGTTCGCTTTTCTAGCCCAGTGTTAGATGAACTATTAAACAATACTGGTAAATGTATTTCTATGAAAGACCTTGAAAATGGTTATGATATATATTTGCAAATAGCACAAGAACACCTTGATGCATATGCTCCACTATTCACACTCATAATACAATCATTTTCAATCGCATTTACAAAACGTCCCGATACTTCAAGTGGCATAAAAAATCGCCCTATCCTAATGCTACTAGATGAATTTCCACAACTAACATTTTCATATAAATTAATCAATTCCAACCTTTCAACTCTAAGGTCAAAATCTATTATCTGTATGATAATTCAGCAAAATCTAAGCCAACTTCAAAACCGATACAATAGCGAGGGGGCACGCTCCATTATAGGAAACTGCAATTATCATATCATTTTAGGCTCAAATGACATCACTTCATCAGAAGTATTTAGCAATACGTTTGGTTCTCGAAAAGTATTGAAAATAAGCAATTCCACATCAAAAGCACAAAATGGCAACATAAGCCAAAGCGTTCAAGAAACAACCGAAAAAATTTTTCCACCAGAACATTTTGGAGATTTAGCATTTCAAAATAAGATGATAATTTATTTCAAAGGGAAATACTGTGAGTGTGAAAAATTGAATTGCTATGACGAACTTCAAAAAAATTCACTTAGAAAAATGCAGTAAAAATAAAAAATAGTAACTAAAAAAAATTAGAACAAATACATTTTATCGCATGGTTAGTTGTTGCTAACCATGCGGTCAATTTTCCTAGCTTGGGACTTATGTCTCAAGTTAATTTTAATTTTCAAAAGAAAAGGAACGATATTATGAAAGAAGAAAATCAGAATTTACAAGATTTTTCAAATAACACGTTTTCTCTAAACGATTTGCGAAAAGCAATTGAATCAGGTATAATCAATACCGACGATGTACAAACCCAATTGAATAAACAAAAAAGAAAAAAGATTCTCGACAATCACCCCTATGCTATTACACAAGGCACTGGAAAGGACAAACGCTGGCGAACAACACTACCATGTGAGGATAAAGCCAACAATCGTATCCTAGTGCTTAAAACGCACCTTAAAGACCTTGAAAATGCTATTGTTGATTATTATGAGAGTCAAAACAAAACTGAGGAACTCGACAAACTGACTTTGAAAACTCTATACCCACGTTGGCTAAATTATAAAAGGCAACACACCAATGCGAAAAATACCATAGACCGCATAGATGATGATTGGAATAAATACTATGTTGATACGGCTGTTATTGATGTTCCTATCAGTCAGCTTACCAAGCTAATGTTAGATGAATGGGCACATGGATTGATTCAGCAATACACTTTAACGAAAAAGCAATATTTCAATCTAGCAATCATCATGAAACAAGGTTTAGAGTATGCTATTGACCTAGATATTATCGAAATCAGTCCATTATCTCTAATCAAGATTAACGGAAAAAGAATGTTTAAAAAAGTCAAAAAGCCACCGAATACAACACAAATATTTTTTCCTAATGAGGTTAATCAGATTGTCTCTCTTGCATGGAATGACTTCGAGAAGTATCACAAGCGTTTCAAGCACAAACTTGCTCCTTTATCAGTCATCTTTCAATTTGAAACAGGGGTAAGAATAGGAGAATTATGTGCGATTCATAACGATGATTTAATCTATGTCAATGGTGTTCTTCAATCAATCCACATTCAACGTATGCTTAGATATACAACTAATGAAATCGTTGAACATACAAAATCAGATTGTGGTGATAGAGAAATTCCTTTGACACCTAATGCAGTGAAAATCATTGAAACGGTAATACAGTACAAAGAAGAACATCTTATTGATACAAACGGTTTCATCTTTTCAGTAAATGAACGTCACATACCAATGGATAGCATTTCTGACCTATACGTCAAGTATTGCAAAATGATAAGCACTACCCATAAGGGTTCTCATAAGGCACGCAAGACATTTATCAGCGCCTTACTTCGTGGGCAGGTATGCCTTGACACGGTACGAATCTTAGCTGGACATGAAAGTGAAAAAACGACATTATCCAACTATCTGTTTGACCTCAATACTGATGAAGAAAACCGTAAGCTAATGGCAGATGCATTGAATTATCAAAAAACATCATAGTATATGTACATTCTTGAAAGTGTATACAAATGCATATAAGTGTATACAAAAAAAGATACTTTTAAAACAAAAAAATACAGTTACAATATTAGCACTGAGCCATCTAATGCAAGTCTCGAATCCCTTTAAAATAAAGGGTTGCAATAAAAAAACTGTTTCAACGATTATTCGCTAAAACAGTTAAATATTGTATGACCCCTACGGGAATCGAACCCGTGTTACCGCCGTGAAAGGGCGATGTCTTAACCGCTTGACCAAGGGGCCTCGTTATGAGCACTTAGCGTTCGTTCTTTGG
>JGI994J12354_10003693_pt1 | contig 14154 bp, 15 predicted proteins | sample IntmicLarv3ML3BL_FD_12354 | JGI IMG/M metagenome (IMG submission 12354)
CTTGAGCTGACCGACGCCCGCCGCCGTCTGACCGAGATGGTCTACGTGCTACAAAACGAGATTGAAATCCTCGAACTGGAGCAGGAGCTTCAAGACCGCGTCAAGGAGCAGGTCGACCGCAATCAGCGGGATTATTATCTGCGTGAGCAGGCCAAGGTTATCAACGAGGAGTTGGGCGAGGGCGAGGACACGGTCAGCGAATCTCAGGAGTACATCGAGCGCATCAAAGCTCTCAGCCTCGACGCCGAGAGCGAGGAAAAGCTCATCAAGGAGGCCCGCCGCCTGGCCCGGATGCAGAGCAGCTCACCCGAGACCGGGGTCATCCGCACCTGGCTCGACACCTGCCTCGACCTGCCGTGGCACAAGGTTTCCAAGGAAAATGGCGACATCGCCAAGGCGGCCGCTGTCCTAGACGCCGACCACTACGGTTTGGAGAAGGTCAAGGAGCGCATCCTTGAGTTTTTCGCCGTCAAGACCCTCACCGGCGGCGTCAAGGGGCAGATTATCTGCCTGGTCGGCCCCCCGGGCGTCGGCAAGACGTCGGTGGCCCGCTCCATCGCCCGCTCCATGGGCCGCAGCTATGCGCGGCTCTCTCTGGGTGGCGTGCGGGACGAGGCCGACATCCGCGGCCACCGCAAAACCTACATTGGGGCCATGCCGGGCCGCATCATCACCGCCCTGCGCCAGGCCAAAACCCGCAACTGCCTCATCCTCATCGACGAAATCGACAAGCTGGGCGCCGACTACAAGGGCGACCCGTCCTCGGCGCTCCTAGAGGTCTTCGACAGCGAGCAAAATGTCGCCTTCCGCGACCATTTTGTCGAGCTCCCCTTCGATTTGTCCGATGTGCTCTTCATCACCACGGCCAACTCTATGGAGACCATCCCGGCCCCGCTCCTCGACCGTATGGAGCTCATCCAACTGGGCAGCTATACGGATGAAGAAAAGCTGGAAATTGTCCGGCGGCATATCCTGCCCAAGCAGATTAAAAAGCACGGCCTGCGGGCGAGCACCCTCAAGCTGGACGACGCCGTGCTGCGCCTGGTCATCACCGGCTACACCAGAGAGGCCGGCGTGCGCAGCCTCGAGCGCCAGCTGGCGCGCCTGTGCCGCAAGGTGGCCAAATATATCACCGAAACGGGTAAGAAGAGCCTGACCTTCACCGCCGAAAACCTTCATGAGTATCTGGGAACCCCCAAGTTCAAGCAGGAGAAGCCCATCGAGATTCCCGAGTGCGGCGTGGTCAACGGCCTGGCCTGGACACAGTCGGGCGGCGACATGCTCGAGGTCGAGTGTGCTCTCATCAAGGGTAAGGGCAAGCTCGAACTGACCGGCAACCTGGGCGATGTGATGAAGGAGAGCGCCCGCGCCGCCATCACCTATCTGCGCAGCCGCGTGGTGGCCTTCGGCCTGCCCGAGGATTTCCACAGCGTCAACGACATCCACATCCACTTCCCCGAGGGGGCCATCCCCAAGGATGGCCCGTCGGCTGGCATCACTACGGCCACGGCGCTCTACTCGGCCATCACCGGTGCGCAGGTAGCGAAGGACATTGCCATGACGGGGGAAATCTCTCTGCGGGGCCGTGTGCTGCCCATCGGCGGCCTCAAGGAAAAGACCATGGCGGCCTTCCGAAATGGGGTCAAAACCGTGCTCATTCCGGCTGACAATCGGCCCGATTTGGATGATATTGACCAAAAAGTGCGCGAAAAATTGAGCTTCGTTTTCGTCTCTCACATGGATGAGGTAGTGGCCTATGTCTTTGGCCACACCGCCCGGCTGGAGGCCCCCAAGAGCGAACCCGAACTCGCGCCCGAGCTCGTGGGCATTGCCGCCCCTGCTCAGGGTCAGCGGCCCGCAGTGAGGCAATAATGATGGCAGTCGGAATCAATTTTGGCGCCGCCGAGTTTATCCGCAGCGCCGCCAACGCCGATGGTTTCCCCAAGGACGATCTTCCCCGCTGCGTCTTCGTGGGCCGTTCCAACGTGGGAAAGTCCTCCACCCTCAATGCCCTGGTGGGGCGCAAAAACTTCGCACGCGTCAGCGCTGTGCCGGGCAAGACGGTTTTTGTCAACCTCTTCATGATCGATAAAAAGATGTGGATGGTTGACCTGCCCGGCTACGGCTACTCCAAGACGAGCAAGGCCGAGCGCGACCGCTATAGCAAGCTCATCGAGGCCTATTTCCAAGGTGATATGGCCCGCATCCGCCGCATTTATATGATTGTCGACGCGCGGCACAAGCCCACCGAGGGCGACTGCACGATGATTGCCTGGATCCGCACCTATGGCCTGCCCTTCACCATCATTGCCAACAAGCTGGATAAGCTCAAAAAGAGTGAAATCGAGCCCAATCTTGCCCTCATCCGCCTAACCCTCGGCCTCACGGAGGAAGAGCGGCTTATCCCATTCTCCGCCGAGAAAAAGATGAACCGAGACGCCGTGCTGGGCGACATGCTGGATGCCATGGCCGATAGATCGTAGCCGTCGAGAGGGAGAGGTAAAGCCATGAAGAGCCTTTACAGCAGCCATTTTGATATCAGTTCGACAGGCACTTTGTGCCTGGACGGCGTCGAGCTCCTTGAACTGGCCCGTACTTATGGCACGCCCCTCTATGTTATGAGCGAGTCGGCCATTCGTCAGGCCTGTCGCCGCTTTGTGGGGGCTATGGGCCGCAATTTCGGGTGCTTCAAGGTGGCGTATGCCAGCAAGGCTCTGTGCGCAGCCTTCCTCTATCCCATCCTGGAGGCTGAGGGCATGCATGCCGATGTGGTGTCTGGAGGAGAGCTTTACACCGCCCTGCTGGCGGGCTTTCCGGCGAGTAAGCTCCACTTCCACGGTAACAATAAGAGTGTCGATGAGCTGGAATATGCCGTCCATTCGGGCATCGGCTCGGTGGTCATTGACAGCCTGGGTGAAATCGAACGTCTCGACGCCATCGCGGCCCGATTGGGTAAGCGCGTCCGCGTCCTCTTCCGGGTTAAGCCCGGTGTAGAGGCCCACACCCACGCATCCATTATGACCGGCCAGAACGACAGCAAGTTCGGCTTCGGCATTGAGGACGGCGCAGGGCTGGAGGCCGCTCTCGCCATCCATCGGGCGGGGAACCTCGAGCTGCGGGGTATCCATTGTCATATTGGCTCGCAGATTTTCGGTGATCAATCCTTCACGGTGGCTGCTGACAAGATGATTGCCTTTACAGCCCAGCTCAATCAAGCACTCGGCGTCACGCTGCCCGAGCTCATCCTGGGCGGCGGCTTCGGAATCCGCTATATGCCGGAGGACGATTCCCCGGATGTAGACGCCCTCATCGACAGCATCGGCAGCGCCGTTCGCCAAGGTTGCAAGAAACACGGTGTTCCACTGCCTGAGATCGTCATCGAGCCCGGGCGTGCCATCGTCGGCCCGGCAGGCTGCACCCTTTACACCGTGGGCGGCGTTAAGGATATTACGGGCGCCCGTTGCTATGTGACGGTGGACGGCAGTATGTCCGACAACCCCCGCCACGCCCTCTATGATGCCCAATATGACGCCTGTGTGGTGGACAGGGCAGGGGAGAGCAAGCGCGTAATCCAAACCATCGCGGGCCGCTGCTGCGAGAGCGGGGACATGATTTCCCGGGATATCGCACTCCAGCCCGCCCGAGCGGGTGATACCCTCTGCGTCTATGCAACCGGGGCTTACAACTACGCCATGTCCATGAATTACAACCGTCTGCCCCGGCCCGCCATGGTGCTCATCGCCGAGGAGGGCACCCACCGCCTTGTCATACGCCGGGAAACCTGGGCCGACATGACCCGCTGCGATGTGATTTAGCGCTGTTTGCCTTCGGCTTCTTAAGGGGTGTTGTGGCAATTGTAGTGCATACAATTGCTTGAAAAAACACCCTTAAGAAGCCCCAAAAACTTTTGGAAATTGTATTTCATACAATTTCTGAATTTGTTATCAACAAAAAATTATGTGAAACATGATTTTTATAAAAGTTTTTGTTCAAGCTTTTTCAAAAAGCTTGTGGAGTTTGAGGCAACGCCTCAAGGTCTCTGCGGCTGAGAGCATGGCCTAGCGATTATTTATCCGATAGGGAGTGTCTGAGTGTCCAGTATTGTCACCACCATCACCGATTTTATCGTGCGCGTCTGCGCTATTTTGGTGTGCAACACCTTTCACGAGCTGGCCCACGGCTTGGCCGCCTACAAGCTGGGTGATAACACAGCCCGGGAGCAGGGCCGGTTGTCCCTCAGCCCCATGGTTCACATCGACCCCATCGGGCTGCTGTGCCTGTTCGTCGCAGGCATTGGCTGGGGCAAGCCGGTGTCAGTCAACCCTGGCCGTTTCCGCATGAAGAATAAAAAGCTCGGCTTGGCCATCACGGCAGCCGCCGGGCCGCTGACGAACTTCCTCTTGGCCTTTCTCTGCCTGCTCATCATGCATCCCGTGATGATTTATTTCCACAACAGCTACGCCACGGCCCTTATGGATTTTCTCTCCAGCATCACCCTCCTGAGCATTGGCCTCGGCGTCTTCAATCTCATCCCAATTCCGCCCCTGGACGGCTCAAAAATCCTCATGCTGGTCATGCCCAATTCGGTCATCCAGTGGGTGTGGCGCAATGAGGGGTACATCCGCTTTGGCTTCCTCATTCTGGTCTTCTTCAACAGGTTTACCACCCTGATTATGACGGGGATGTACTTCGTCTACAGCACCATGTATGGCTGGGTTTTCGCCCTTTACCGCCTGCTGGGGGTGGGCTAATGGCGCAGCCGGTCACCTTCCGCCTTGAGGTCTTCGAAGGGCCCCTCGACCTGCTGCTCCATCTCATCAGCCGCAGCAAGGTTGACATTCGCGACATCCCCATTGCCCTCATTTTGGAGCAATACTTAGAGTATATCCGACAGATGCAGGAGTTCAACCTGGAGGTCGCCTCCGAGTTTATCACCATGGCAGCCCAGCTGATGTACATCAAATCGAAAATGCTGCTGCCCGTCCACGACGACGCGCTGCCCGAGGAAGACCCCCGTGCCGCGCTGGTGGAGGCCCTGCTGGAGTATCAGCAGTTCAAGGAGGTCAGCGGTGTGCTGGCCGAGATGGGCGAGATTGGCCGCGACCTCTTCGTCAAGCCGGCCGAGCGGCTTGAGAAAGACCCAAACCGTGTGCCCATCAATGGCACGGTCGAGCAGCTCATGGCCGCCATTGAGGATATTTTAGGCCGTGCCGAGACCAGACTTCCGCCGCCAGCCAGCTCCTTTTCGGGCATCGTGCGCCAGGAGGACGTTCCCATGGGGGAGAAATTGGCCCAGTTGGTGGCCCTTTTCCGCAAGAGAGACCGTGTGGATTTCGAAGCGCTGGTGCTTGAAAGCCGTAGCCGCTCTGAGCTGGTGGCCCTCTTCTTGGCCGTCCTTGAGCTTTCTAAGGACCGCAAAATCATCATTGAGGACAAGCCACAACAGGGCTATATCCTACGTCTGGCCGGCCCCGAGGACGACCTGCCCGACGAATATCGGGAGGATTCAGATGGAGATCAATGAGCTTGAATGCGCCCTGGAGGCTGTGCTTTTCGCCAGCGGAGAATCGGTGAGTGAGGGCAAGCTGTGCGCCATTTTGGGCATCGAACGGGCTGCTCTGCGCGAGTTGGCCGGACGTCTGGCCGATTATTACGACTATAACCGCCGGGGCATCAAGCTGCTGCATCTGGAAGATCGGTATCAGCTGTGTTCCCGGGCCGACTATGCCGAGCCGGTGCGCAATGTCCTCGAGACCCGAAAGGTGCAAAGCCTCTCCCAATCGGCCCTGGAGGTGCTTGCCATCATCGCCTACAAGCAGCCGGTTACCCGCATCTATATCGAGCAGGTGCGCGGGGTGGACAGCAGCTACACGGTCAGCAGCCTGTGCGACAAGGGCCTTGTTGAGGACTGTGGCCGTTTGGATGTGCCGGGTCGTCCGGTGCTCTACCGCACTACCGAGGTCTTTCTCCGGGCTTTCGGCATGGAGAATATGGGCCAACTGCCGCGCCTTAAGGACCCCAGCGGCGAGGATATCATGCAGATGTCCATCGATTTGGCCGCCGCGGCAGTGGTGGAAGGGTAGAGATGGAAATACGAAAAGTGACATTCAATGATGACTTTGCCGCCATCGGCAGCATTTATGCCGAGAGCTGGAAGTTCGCCTACCGCGGCATTGTCCCCCAGGCGTACCTCGATCAGCTGACCAATCGTCGTTGGATGAATGCCTTGAACGAGAACCGTTATGACGCGTTTATCTTACTGGACAATGGACAATACATCGGGACATCGTCTATTTGTCCGGCCCGAGATAAGGATATGGCTGGATGGGGGGAAATTATTTCCCTCTATCTGCTGCCCGAGTATTTTGGCAAGGGCTACGCTGCACTCCTCTTGGATTATGTGGTCAGTGCCCTGCAAAAGGAAGGGTTTCAAAGCATCTACCTTTGGGCCCTGGAGGAAAACGCCCGTGCCCGCCGGTTTTACGAAAAACAGGGCTTTCGCTGGAATGGCGACACAATGGAGGCCGTTATCGGAGGCAAGAGCCTGACCGAAGTACGGTATATCAAAAAACTGTAGCAGTGTTCTGAAAGGTTGTGTGTACCCCTGAAAATTGCTCTTGACCTTTACCGTACGGGCAACGAAATTGTAATAGACGCGGACATTTCTATCTCCGAGAAACAGCTGGACAGCACGCTCTTTTTTGTTGTCAGCAAACATTTGGTCATTGATTCCATTACGTGTTGTGACGTACCTTGTCCGTATCATATCATGGAGGTTGACTCTCCCTTCGTCAAGCTTCAAGGTATATCGGTGGAGCTGCCGGAAGCGGCCTGTCGGCTTCGTGTGTGCTATCATGGTCGGCCAACAGGGAAGCACACCCTGGTTGAGGGTGAGGTATTTGCGGTCAACATCTACTCGGCTTGGTATCCAAGCGAGCTGAGCGCGGGCGAAGCTGAGTATACAGTACGTTTTCACGGCAACAGCTATACCCATATGGCAAATGCCACATATGACCAAGACGAGAAACTGTGGCGCTATCAGCCCAAGGATATGGATTGCAACATTTTGGCCTATCGAAATCCCCAAGTGCTTGAAAACACGCGACTCGCGCTCTATTACACCGGGGAGCCCGACCCCCGGGCTGAGATGTATTTCAATGCCTATATGGAAGCTGCGGATTTTTGCCAGAATCTCTATGGTACCGAGCGGCTTGACAAAAGTGTCCTGGCTATTTTGCCCCATGGCCGTCCTGATGATGGCTACTGCCGTAAAGCTCTCATCGTTTTGGATGGATTTTTCGAGAGTGAAGCGGCTATTCGGCATCTCATCACCCACGAGATTGCCCATAACTGGTGCCGGGGCGCTGATTTTACGTGGGAGGATTGGCTCAACGAGACGACAGCCGAGTGGACGGCGCTGCTCTATGAATTGCACTGCGGCAACCAACAGGGATTCCTGGAGATTCTGGAAGAGAAAATGCGGGCAGCCCACACCTATCCAGCCATCAGAACGCAGAATGGCAGCCGGCCTGAGGGTGTGCATGACAAGGGAACTGTCCTGTTTTATGAGATTTATAGGGCGTACGGTTCAGAGACTATTGCCGGTATGCTGAATATTTTTGATTCTCTCGATGAAAAGAACACCCAAGGCTTTATTGAAGCAGTACGTGTCAAGCTGGGCAGCGCGGTTGCAGACATGATTGAATGCGGACTTGAATAATTTTAGCAAAGAGAGGCGCTGTCCATGAGAGTTTTGCTCATCATTTTGGGTGCGCTGCTGGGAATTGTGGCCCTCTTCCTCTTCATTCCGGCCCGGATTCGGCTGAGGTACGTCGATGCATTGGAGGTCTGGGCCGGTGTTGGCCCCATTACCCTCAAGGTGCTCCCGGAACGGCCTCGAAAGCGCAAAAAAACTTCTGCCAGCAAGATTGTAAAATCGAAGAAAGCAAAAAAATCCTCTAAAAAGCTTACGCTCGGGCGGGTTAAGGCGCCTAAACTGTCGGCCCTTCTACCCAAAAATGTCACACTGGAAACCCTGCTGGCTTATGCCCGCCTTGGCCGTGAGGCTTTGGGGGGGATGTTTCGCACGGTGCGCATCCGACATTTGAAGCTCCATGCTGTGGTGGCCGCAGACGATCCGGCCTGTGCCGCCTTGGCCTACGGGGGTACGTCAGCGGCCATCCACGCACTGCTTCCCGCCTTCGAGGGTATTATCAACTGGCGGCGGGCCGAAATGGTGATTGATGTGGATTTCTCAGGGAATCCTTTGGTGACAATAGACATTTCTCTATCTGTTTTTCCTATTGTCCTCCTCATAACGGGGATGAAAATTATGCTCAAATTTGTGAAAATCAACAATGAATCAGCAAAAACTGCGGCTTCTGCCGCTGCGGCGGCAAGTACCGCCAGTGAATAGTGAAAGGACGGTGGCCCTGTGAACAGTGTCAACGAAGCCATGAAGGATACCATGGAAAAAATCCGCCAGATGGTGGATGTCAATGCGGTGGTGGGCGAGGCCATCACAACCCCGGACGGCACGACACTGCTGCCGGTGTGCAAGGTGACCTTCGGGTTTGCCGCGGGGGGCACCGACGGCACCAATCTGCGCTTTGGCGCGGGCAGCGGCGCCGCTGTGTCGGTGACGCCGGTGGCCTTCATCGTGGTCAATCAGGGCAATGTCCGCATGATTTACTTGGAGCCGCCCACCAATACCACAGTGGACAAGCTGGTGGATATGGTGCCTCCGGCGGTGGAAAAACTGACACAGGCCTTCAAAAAAGACATGCCTAAGGCCACGCCCGAGGCATAAATGGCCGTCTGTCCCATAGAATGGAGAGAAATCTATCTGTGGGGTGATGCCTGTGTTTAGAGGTCTGACGGCTACGCTTCTGTGTGCCCTCATGCTGTTCGCGTGTGTGCCCGCCCGGGCGGCGGAGGCCGAAGTGCCCGCCGTTTCAGCGGCCTCCTGGGCAGTCTACGACCCTTGGCGCGAGGCGGTTCTGTGGGGCGAAAACGTACACAGGCGTCGGCCTATGGCCAGCACCACTAAAATTATGACAGCTGCTTTGGCCTTGGAGCTTTACGGCCTTGATCGCGCGGTCACCATTCTTTCCCAGTGGTGCGGCGTGGAGGGCTCATCCATGTACTTGCGGGCGGGGGAGCGCCTAACGGTGGCCGATCTGCTCTACGGCCTCATGCTCATGAGTGGTAACGACGCCGCCCTGGCTTTGGCCAGCCTGCACACCGGTGAAGCGGACGATTTTGTTGCCCTCATGAACGCCAAGGCTCAGGCCCTCGGTCTTGAGAATACCGCCTTCACAAACCCCAGCGGCCTCAGCGAGGACGGTCATTTTTCCACGGCCTATGATATGGCTGTCATGACGGCCTGGGCCCTTGAGAACCCTGATTTCGCGGCCATTGTGGCCACTAGCGATACCACCCGGGCCGGACGGTACATGAAGAATCACAACCGCCTGCTGTCCACCTTGGAGGGCTGCGTTGGCGTCAAGACGGGATATACCGAGTCGGCCGGACGATGCCTGGTTTCGGCCTGCACCCGGCAGGGGCGCACCTTCATCGCGGTGACGTTGGATGCGTCCGATGATTGGCGCGCCCACCGCGCCCTCTTTGATGCCGCCTTCGGCGATATGGCCCAACGGCAGTTGGCCGCACCCGGAAGGGTGGGCTTTGCCCATCTGGCCGAGGGCGGAGGTATCCAATTGGTCTCCGCACAAAGCATCAGCGCTGTGCTTTCAGACCGTGAGTCGGATGCACTGAGCCTCGAGCTGCGCGGCCCGCGCATCTGGTATGGCAACGCCGAGAAGGACGCCCACTGGGGCGTGCTCGCCTTGGTGCTTGAGGGGAAAACCATTGGAGAAATCCCGGTCTTTTTCGAGGAAAGCAGTGCGATTATATCAGCGAAGCCCAGTCTTTTTGTTCGCTTTTGGAAAATACTATTTGGAATATTTGAGGGAAAATGATGCAGGAGAGATTACAAAAAATCCTTTCCGCCCAGGGAATTTGCTCCCGGCGGAAGGCTGAGGAATACATAAAACAAGGCCGTGTAAAGGTGAATGGCTTGACAGCCGGGCTGGGTGACTGTGCTGACCCTGTGGAGGATGTCATCACCTTTGATGGCCGTGAGGTAGGCGAACGCGTCAAGCGCTTTTATGTTATGCTCAACAAGCCCCGGGGCTATGTCACCACCCTGTCCGACGAGGCGGGACGCCCTGATGTGGCCAGCTTGGTCACCGGCGTCGAGGAGCGTGTCTACCCGGTGGGCCGGCTGGATATGGACTCGGAAGGCTTGCTACTCCTCACCAATGATGGACAATTGGCCCAAAAGCTCACCCATCCTTCCCATCAGGTGTACAAGCAATATCAAGCCCACATCACTTACAGCGGGGACAAGCCGCCCCTCTCGCCTGAGATTGCCCTGTCGCGGCCCATGGTACTCGATGGCCGCCGTCTGGCCCCAGCTAAGTGCGAGCTTATCCGCAAGGAGGGCAATTCCTACTGGCTCACCATCGAAATTCGTGAGGGCCGAAACCGGCAAATCCGCCGCATGTGCGCCCTGAACGGCTACACGGTCAACAACCTTAGACGCGTGGCCGTGGGCGATGTAAAGCTAAATGACTTGACACCCGGAAAGTGGCGTCACCTCTCCAAAGGTGAGGTGCGCTACCTGAAAAGCTTATAGGGAAATCGGATTTCAAACCATCAAAAAGGGGGAGGCCCATGCGCCGTATCAGTGAAGCCATTGCCGAAACGACCCCGCATATGACCAGGAGCCAGCGCCTGCTGGCTGGCTATATCATCGACCATTGTGATCGTGCCGCCTTCATGAACTCCTTCGAGCTTGCCAGCGTCACCGGCCTGAGCCAGTCGACCGTTGTCCGTTTTGCGGGCGGGCTGGGTTATGGCGGCTATGCCGAGCTCCAGGAGGCTCTGCGGGAGGAGCTCAAGTACCGCCTTGATGTCCTGGAGCGCTTCGATGTCATCCGCGAGGTGGCCAGCGATGGCGATTTGATGGCCGGGATTGCCATGACCGACGCACTTAACATCAAAAAAACCATGAGCGGAAACAGCCCGGAAGCCTTGACATCCCTGGCCACAAGGCTTTTGATGTCGGCCCGGGTCTACGTTTACGGACAGGGCTTCGCCGCTCCGGCAGCCCTCTATTTGGCCTCCTACCTTGGGTTGTTGCTGCCCGGTGTCATCTGCGTCAACCTTTCGGGGATGGACGCTCTGAGCACCCTCGGTGGCCTCACCGACGGCGATGCCCTCATCGTCATCAGCTTTCCTCTGCACACCCCGGCGACGCTGGAGCTTCTCAGCTACGCCAACTGCCGCGAGGCCCTCGTTGTCACCATCAGTGAGGGGGAGGATTCCAAGGCCGGTGTGTGCGCCGACATCAGCCTCATGAGCGAGTGGGGGGACCTTGGCGTCAATGGGTCCTTGGCCCCGGTCATCTCACTGTGCAGCGCCCTTGTGTGCTTGCTGGCCCGGCGGGATGATCAGGCCGAGCGCAAGCTCCGGGCCGTCCACGACGCCACCACCTTCAAAATGGGAGGCAAGCCATGAGCATTGCCATCGTGGGCGGAGGGGCCGCCGGCATGTATGCCGCCTGCGCGGCGGCGGAGCAGGGGGCCAGTGTCACGCTCTTTGAACGCGGGAAGGCTTGCGGCATCAAGCTCAACCTGACGGGGAAGGGCCGCTGCAATGTCACCAACCACTGCGACTTGGATGCCCTCATCCAAAACACGCCCCGCAATGGTAAGTTCCTTTACAGCGCCTTTGCCAACTGCCCTCCCGTGCAGGTCATGGCTTTCTTTGAAGGCATGAAGGTGCCCCTTAAGACCGAGCGGGGCAACCGCGTTTTCCCGGTTTCGGACAGTGCCAAGGACATCACTGGGGCCTTGAAAATAGCCATGAAGCGCCTCGGCGTCAGGGTGGTTCAGGCCCGGATTATCCATATTCTCACCGAGCATGGTGCGGTTTCGGGTGTTGAAAGCGCCGACGGCGCGGCCTATCCGGCGAGTCGCGTCATCGTGGCCACAGGCGGCCTCAGCTATCCCGCCACCGGCTCGGACGGCGATGGCTTTAGGCTGGCCGAGGCGTTGGGCCACGCGGTGACACCCACGCGGCCGTCTTTGGTACCTCTGGTGGGGGAGCGGGCCCTGTGTAAGCGGCTGGAGGGACTTTCCCTCCGAAATGTCGGCATGGAAATCAGTTATAAAGGCAAAGCGCTTTACAGTGATTTCGGAGAAATGCTTTTCACCGCCGAAGGCGTCTCGGGCCCAATGGTTTTGAGCGCTTCTGCACATTTGAATGATAGTCAATTCCCTTGTCAGTTGACCATTGACCTTAAGCCGGCTCTGGACGCCGAAACCCTGGATCGCCGCATTCTGCGGGACTTCAGTGAAAATCTCAATCGTGACTTTTCCAATAGCCTGGGCGGCCTGCTTCCGGCCAAGCTGGTGCCCATCATCGCCGAGTGCTCGGGCATCCCGGCAGACCTCAAAGTACACAGCGTCACCAAGGCCCAGCGGGAGGCCCTGTGCCGCCTGCTCAAGGCTTTTCCTCTGGAGATGGCCGGCTTGGGCAGCTATCGCGACGCCGTCATCACCTCGGGAGGTGTCGATGTGCGCGGTGTCAATCCAAAAACCATGATGTCCCGCCTTATCGAGGGCCTCTATTTTGCCGGTGAGGTGCTTGATGTGGACGCCTACACCGGCGGATTTAACCTGCAAATCGCCTGGTCTACCGGCCATCTGGCCGGCGTCAGTGCCGCCCGGGCGGAGGAGGAGCTATGAAGCATATCGCCGTGGCCATTGACGGCCCAACCGGGGCGGGGAAGACGACCTTGGCCCGTATTCTGGCCCAGGATTTGGGCTATCTCTACGTGGATACCGGGGCCATGTACCGGGCCGTCGGCCTCTATATCTGCCGTCAGGGCATTGATTCCCGGGACGCTGCGGGTACGGTGGCGTGCCTGCCACACATCGCCCTGGAAATCGTCCATAGCGCGCAGGGCCAGCGGATTATGCTCAATGGAGAGGATGTTTCGGACGCCATCCGCAGCGAGACGGCCTCTCGGTATGCCAGTGATGTGTCCGCCGTGCCCGAGGTGCGGACCTTTCTGCTGGAAATGCAGCGCGCCTTCGCCCGTCGCGCCAGCGTCATCATGGAGGGGCGCGACATCGCCACTGTGGTGTTGCCGGAGGCCGAGGTGAAAATATTCCTCACGGCCACCAGTCAGATTCGCGCCCGGCGCCGTGTTGCCCAACTTGAGGAGAGCGGCCAGGCTGCCGCGTATTCTACAGTTCACAGCGCCCTCCTAAGTCGGGATTACAACGATTCAACCCGCGCCGCCGCGCCCCTGAGGCCGGCTGAGGATGGGGTCATTGTCGATACCACCCATCTCAACATCGAGCAGGCGCGGAACGCGCTCATTACTATTGTCGGGGAGACAATAAATGTTTAGGATTGTCTATTGGTTAGCGCGCATTGTCCTTTTTCCCATTTACCGTTATCGCTTTGAGGGCCGGGAGAACCTCCCTGATGGCCCGTGCCTCATCTGTGGCAACCACACGGCCAACATCGATTCGGTGCTCGTCATTCTCGGGCTGGAGGCGCGGGGTAACTACGCCATCATCTCCAAGGCCGAACTCTTCAAAAATCCGCTGCTGGGGGCCATCATGCGCTTTGTGCGGGCCTTTCCGGTGCGGCGGGGGGAGAACGATGTCAGCGCCATCAAGACGGCCCTGCGGGCCCTCAAGGATGGCAAGCGCCTCATCGTCTTTCCCGAGGGTACTCGGGTGAAAACAGGGGAGAGCGGTGGCGCAAAGTCCGGGGCCGGCATGTTTGCCATCCGCGGCAGTGTCCCGGTGGTGCCCGTCTATGTGCCCGAGGGCCCCAAGGCCTGGAAGCGCAATGTCGTCCGCTTCGGAACACCCATCACGCCGCCGGATTTTGACGGCCGGAGGCCGACTCCCGAGGATTACGCAGAGTTTTCAAACCGCATCATGGACAGCATTTTGGCCATGCGTCCGGCACAAATCCGGGAAGGCAGGGAAGAGGCGTGAAGGTAACTCTGGCAAAAACCGCCGGCTTCTGCTTCGGCGTCCGCCGCGCTGTCAAGATGGCGCGGCA
>JGI994J12354_10003694_pt1 | contig 14150 bp, 10 predicted proteins | sample IntmicLarv3ML3BL_FD_12354 | JGI IMG/M metagenome (IMG submission 12354)
TCTCCCAGCTGAGCTAAGCGCCCATTTTTGGCGACTCAGAAGGGGCTCGAACCCTCGACCTCCGGCGTGACAGGCCGGCGCTCTAACCAACTGAGCTACTGAGCCAAAATGGCATGCCAGCTACTTAAGCTGACTTAAAACATTATAATGGATAAGATTTAATAAGTCAATAATTTTTACCAATTTATTTTTATGTTTTAACTGATATGAATAGCGAATATATTATTCCTAACAAAATGTATAGCCGAAAATACAATCTTTGCAGGCTGTATTTTCGGCTATAGGACTTGCCAACAGTATATTTCAAATGCAAACTACATTAAATTTAAACCTGTGAAAAATACTCATTTATGGTTCTGTAAGTTATCTGGCCCGCTCCCGTTTCCGCCTCCATGGCCTTTATATAGGCCTCTACGGTATCCATGCAGGTGAAAAGCGGAATTTTATATTGCACCGCCATTTTCCTTATATTTATGCCTTCATCATCGCCATGCTTGCTGTCTTGCGGAAGATTAATGACCATGGCATATTCATCACGTCGCATTTTTTCCACAGCATTTACATTGCTTTCAGATACAATTTCTATTGGCCCGGCTTTAAAATACTCTATGGAATCCTCTGCGATTTCCAGCTTAAACCCTTTTGTCTGAAGGTTTTCCAATATAGGCGTAAGCCTCTTTGCATCCGATTTTTTCGCTTTTACGAAAACGCTACCGCCTTTTGCACATGTATAGCCGGAGGCTCTGAAGGCTTTATAAAGTGCTTTGCCGTATGTTTTGGCAATGCCCAAAACCTCCCCTGTGGATTTCATCTCAGGGGTAAGCGCAGGGTCAACCTCTGTCAGCTTGGCAAACGAGAATACAGGAGCCTTAACCGCAATTATATCTTTTTCCTCCAAAAGCCCTGTGCCAAAGCCTAAATCCTTCAAACTTTCTCCCAGAATGATTTTTATTGCCATTTTAACCATAGGCACGCCTGTTATTTTGGAAAGTATAGGAACAGTGCGGGAAGCCCTAGGGTTAACCTCGATTACATAAACATCCTCCCCGTCTACTACAAACTGGATATTCATAAGCCCTTTTACTTGTAGGGCTTTGGCAATCTTTCCTGTGTATTCTTCAAGTTTTGCAACTACGCCTTTGGAAATAGTTTGCGGAGGGTAAACGGATATGGAATCGCCTGAGTGCACACCGGCATGCTCAATATGCTCCATAATCCCCGGTATAAGCACATCCTTACCGTCGGAAACCGCATCTACCTCAACTTCGATACCGTCGATATATTTATCTATAAGCGCCGGATGCTCATTCATATAGGCGGCCGCCCCCTGAACATAATCCACAAGGTCAGCTTCACTATGAACCACCTGCATGCCCCTGCCGCCGATTACATAAGACGGGCGCACAAGAACAGGATAGCCCAGCTCTTTTGCCACAGCCTTGGCCTCTTCCGCGCCGTTTACCGCCTGCCCCTTCGGCTGAGGTATTCCCAGCTCTTTAAGCAGCACCTCAAAACGCTCCCTGTCTTCCGCCACATCAATGGAGTCCATGGAGGTTCCAAGTATCTGAACGCCCCGCTCAACGAGCTTAGGCGCGAGATTTATGGCCGTCTGCCCGCCGAATTGTACAATAACGCCTTTGGGCTCTTCTTTCCTTATGATATTAATCACATCTTCAATATAAAGCGGCTCGAAATACAGCTTGTCCGCCGTATCAAAGTCGGTGGAAACCGTTTCGGGGTTGTTATTGATTATAATGGATTCAAACCCTTCCTGCTGGGTTGCCCAAACCGCATGTACCGAGCAATAATCAAACTCAATCCCCTGCCCTATTCTTATAGGGCCTGAGCCTATTACTATTATCTTCTGATTCTTGGAAATATCATTCTCCTCATCGGTATCGAAGGAGGAATAATAATACGGCGTTTGTGCGGAGAACTCACCTGCACATGTATCAACCCGTTTATATACGGGATAAAGCCCATGAGCCCGGCGTATGGAATCTATAATATACCTCGGCACATTGGAAAGTGCCTCAATCTCAATATCCGTAAATCCAACGCTTTCACATTCTTCAAGAAGCTCCTTGTTCAGCTTCTCTGTGGAAAGCCTGTTTTCAAGGTCTGTTAATCCTTTAATTTTATTAAGGAAAATCGGATCAACTGCCGTTAACATATGAATTTTTTCAACGCTCGCTCCTTTTCGGAAGGCTTCCGCAACAACAAGCATCCTGTCGTCTTCGCATTTATTAAGCCTGTCTAAAATCTCATCCTTAGAGAGCGCCTCCAAATTTTTGCGCCTTAAGCCATCCCCAGCACCTTCCAGAGAAATCATGGCTTTCAGAAAAGCGAACTCAAAGCTCCTGCCTATACTCATAACTTCCCCTGTGGCCTTCATTTGAGTGCCGAGAGTACGATTGGCGGAATTAAATTTATCAAATGGAAATGTCGGCACTTTAAGCACAACATAATCTATGGCAGGCTCAAATGCCGCCTTGGTTTCTTTGGTAATATAGTTAGGCAGCTCGTGGAGGTTGAAGCCTACGGCTATTTTGGCGGTAATTTTAGCTATGGGGTAGCCTGTGGCCTTGCTTGCCAAAGCTGATGAGCGGCTGACCCTTGGATTAACCTCAATAACAACATACTCCTTGGAATTAGGATTCAGAGCAAACTGAACATTACAGCCGCCTGCAATTTTAAGCGCTCTGATAATACGGCTGGCCGCGCCCTTAAGCATATCACATTCATCCGCCCTGAGAGTAAGGCATGGCGCAACAACTATGCTGTCCCCCGTATGTATGCCCACAGGGTCAATATTTTCCATATTGCAAATTGTTATAACCGTATCGTTGTTATCGCGCATAACTTCATATTCAATTTCTTTCCACCCTGCAACGCTGCGCTCTATAAGCGCCTGATGTATGCGACTGGCTGCAAGGCCCTTTGTGAGAATTTCAATAAATTCCTCCCGGGTATCGGCAAGGCCGCCGCCTGTTCCGCCTAATGTATAGGCCGGGCGGATTATAATAGGGAAGCCTGTTTTATCGGCAAAAGCAAGTCCGTCTTCCAAATTTTCAACTATAACGCTTTCGGGAACAGGCTCGCCGATTTCTTCCATAAGAGATTTGAAAAGCTCTCTGTCTTCCGCCCGCTTTATGGCTTCCAGCCTTGTGCCCAAAAGTTTCACATTATATTTCTTAAGAATCCCCGCCTCATCTAATTCCACAGCCATATTAAGCCCTGTTTGGCCGCCTAAGCCTGCTATCAAACCATCAGGCCGCTCCTTGCTGATAATATCCTCTATAACGTCAACCGCTATTGGCTCAATATAAACCCGGTCAGCCACATCTGTATCAGTCATAATAGTGGCAGGGTTGGAGTTTACAAGCACAACCTCTATGCCCTCTTCCTTGAGGGCTTTGCAGGCTTGCGTTCCCGCATAATCAAACTCCGCCGCCTGGCCTATTACAATAGGGCCGGAGCCTATAACCAAAACCTTATTTATTCCTTTTAATTTCGGCATTTTAGAGCACCTCCAGCCATTTTTCAAGTATTATACATTTGCCCGAGGCAATATCCGGCTTAAGCTCAAAGGATACCCCTTCACAGCTGTCTGTTTTAATGCCCTCTACCACATTGTCATTCACATTAATATGAGTAATATCAATGCCCTGCGGAATGGCCTCTCCTACAATAGCTTCACCAATATTTTGGCTTGTTATTAAAACCTTGCCTGTGGAATGCTCCAAAACAGGATAGTTGCCGCCCCTGTGGCCTGCGGACATCTGATATATATCGCAGCTAAGCGCCTTTGCCAATGCAATAAAGCCAAGCCCTATGCCATATATTTTAGCCTTGCCCTCCAGAGCCTTTAAACATTCTACAGCCTCTGAAACACTGCCAATTCCACCGCCGCCGGTTGAAGCAATGAGAGCCCCAAGCCCGTTTGTTAAAATTTCCCCTGCGCTTGTATTATATGGAAAAACATGACTTTTAACGCCATACCTCTCAAGGAATTTTGCCAGGTTCTCACCATCTCCCAAATCAAGAATACCTATAGATTTTTCACCGCTGCCGATAATTTTATGTTCTTTTACGCTCATTTCAGCCGTTACATTATCAACAAGTTTAAAAGAACGCAGCTTTTCAAGGCTCTCCTCAGTTATCTCTTCGCAAGTGAGCATGACTTTTGCTTTGCCGTAGTCTCTTATAATGCGGGTTAAATTTCTAGTATCAACGCCGCCCAAACCGAATATGCCTTTTTCTTCAAATACGGTTTTTATATCCTTTTCATTCTGGTAATGGCTTGGGTGCTTCTCGAAGCCTTTGGCAATAACGGCCTTCGGCCTACCCTTGCCTCCGTCTGTTTCCAAAAAGCCATATGCCCCGATTAAAGGAAATGTCATAGCCATGACTTTCCCATGATTCACAGGGGAGAATAAATAGTTCTCATACCCCGCCATTTCCGTATGGAAGGATAAATATCCGATTACAGTGTCCGTTTTGCCAAATGCTGTGCCTTTAAGCACAGTTCCGTCTTCAAATAAAATATAGCCTGTCATATTATACCTCGCACTCATAAAATACAGCAAAAGACTTGTTTGCTGCAAGCCCTTTGCTGTTTTATATTTTACTCTGTTTTATCATTAAGTACATTATCCAGTATTTCCATACATTTATCAATGTCTTTTTTCGTTATGATCAGAGCCGGTACAAACCGGATAATATTTGTGCCTGCATTTACTAAGAGCAAGCCGTTTTCTATACATTTATTTATAATATCGCCAACAGGAATATTAAGCTCTATGCCCTGCATAAGCCCTATACCTCTTACATCAGCAATTGCCGAATGCTTTTCTTTAAGTTTCAAAAGGCTTTCGCTTAAATATGCGCCCATTTCCTTAACATTTGCAAGGAGATTGCCTTCTAAAAGCTCATCCATAACAACATTGCCGGCTGCTGTTGCCAGCGGATTGCCGCCGAATGTGGAAGCATGATCCCCCGGCTCAAAGCCTACAACAACCTTTTCATTAGCCATCATTGCGCCTATTGGAACGCCGCCTGCAAGGCCCTTTGCAAATACAGCTATATCAGGCTCTACGCCCAATGTTTCATAAGCGAACAATGTACCAAGCCTGCCGACGCCGCATTGTATCTCGTCAAATATAAGCACTATATCCTTCTCATCACAAAGCGCTCTAACCTGCTTCAAATAATCCTTATCAGCAGGATGAATACCGCCTTCGCCTTGTAACGGTTCAATTACTATAGCGCAGGTTTTATCGGTTAGCGCTCCTTTAAGAGCTTCAAAATTATTAAATGGCACATGGCTTACGCCCGGAAGAAGAGGGAAAAGCCCTTTTTGATATTTAAGCTGGCCTGTGGCTGAAACTGCGCCGAAGGTTCTGCCGTGGAAGGAATTTTCCATTGTAATTATTTCATGGCGCTCATAGCCTTTTTTAACCGCATATTTGCGGGATAATTTCAAAGCGGCTTCTATACCTTCAGCACCTGAGTTGCAGAAGAAAACTTTAGAAAAGCATGAATTTTCCACAAGTTTTTTAGCAAGATTTATTTGAGGCTTTGTCCAGTAAAGGTTGGATACATGAATAAGATTATGCGCTTGCTCTGCTATGGCTTTGCAAAGTTTCTCATTATTGCTGCCTAGGCTGTTTACGGCTATGCCTGCAACAAAGTCCAGATATTCTTTCCCGTTCTCATCTTTAACATATACACCGTTGCCGCTTTCTAAAACAAGAGGAAAACGGCTGTACGTGTGCATTACATATTCCATTCCGGTTTCAAAAGTATTTCCCATTTTATTACCTCCTTTTATTTTTCGATTAATGTACCGATACCATCTTTTGTGAATATTTCAAGTATAAGGCAATGTTCTACCCTGCCGTCAAGTATGTGAACATGCTTGACCCCTGCCTCAACGCCTGCCAAGCAGCATTGCACCTTGGGAATCATACCGCCTGATACAACACCTGTTTCGATTAATTCTTTAATGCCTTCAGTATCTATGCGGGTTATAAGGGAATTGGAATCTTTAATATCCGTTAGAACTCCCTCAACATCCGTAAGGAAAACCAGCTTTTCAGCCTTCAGCGCCCCTGCTACGGCAACCGCCGCATAGTCTGCATTTATATTGTAGGTATCCCCGTTTTCATCAAAGCCTATGGAGGATATTACAGGCACAAAATCGTTATCCATTAAAGTTTTGATTAAAGTAGTATCAACACAGCAAACCTCTCCCACATAGCCTATATCTTTGCCGTTTGGCGTCAGCTTGTTTACTTTAAGGGTTCTGCCGTCTTTGCCGCTTATGCCGCAAGCCTTTATGCCCTGCGCCTCAATTTCCGAAGCTATGGCCTTGCCTACCTTGCCGGAAAGCACCATTTCCGCAATCTCCATAGTTTCTTCATCCGTAACGCGGAGGCCGTCTACAAAAACGCTTTCCTTGCCGATTTTTTTAAGCATACTGTTAATATCAGGTCCGCCGCCATGAACCACAACCGGCCGGAAGCCAACATATTTCATAAGCGCAATATCCTGCATTATGGTGTTTTTAATCTCTTCATTTACAAGAGCGGAGCCGCCGTATTTAATAACTACGGTAATTCCCTTAAACTCTTCAATATAAGGCAGTGCCTCTACGAGAATTTTGGCTTTTTCAATATATTCTGTCATATTACCCAAACCCATAAAATCCATCTCCCTTCCATATTATTATTTTACGAACGGTAATCTCCGTTTATTTTCACATAATCATAAGTCAAATCGCAGCCCCAGGCTGTGGCGCTGGCGTGCCCGTCATTAAGCTGAATATCAATAAATATCTCTTTTTCTTTCAAAACAATTTTCGCCTGCTTCTCATCCAGCTTTACAGGGGCGCCGTCTTTCATAAGCAGTACGCCCTCGGCCCATTTGTTTCCATAGCTTCTGAAAGATAAATTTACGCCATTAGGATCGAAATATCCGCCGCTGTAGCCCATTGCGCAAAGCACCCTGCCCCAGTTGGCATCTTCGCCAAAAAGCGCCGCCTTAAACAAGCTGGAGCCCGTAACGCTTCTGGCTATTTTCTTTGCATCTTCATAGGTTTTGGCTCCGTTAACGGTAACCTCCATAAGTTTTGTTGCGCCTTCGCCGTCTCTGGCAATATCTACTGCCAGCTTTTTAGTTATTGCACGCAGGGCGAATTTAAATATTCTGTAATCCTCGCCTGCTTCATCATCAACTATCTTATTATTTGCCATGCCGTTGGCCAAAATAATAGCCGTATCATTTGTGCTGGAATCCCCGTCAACGGTTATCATATTAAATGTTGAATCTACACATTCAGTCAGCGCTTTTTGCAGCAGCTCTCCCGTTATGGCGCAGTCCGTAGTCACAAATCCCAGCATAGTAGCCATATTAGGGTGAATCATGCCTGAGCCCTTTGCCATGCCGCCGAATCTGACAATTTTACCGCCTATTGTAACTTCGCAGGCGGCTGTTTTCATATATGTATCCGTAGTCATAATGGCTTCTGCACAGGCTACTCCATGCTCTTCATCTGAGCCAAGTAAATCCGCTGTTTCGGATATGCCTGACTTCATTATATCCATAGGCAGGTTCACACCTATAACCCCTGTTGAACAAACGAGTATTTCTTCTTTTGAGCATTTAAACTCCCAAGATGTTCTCTCAGCCATGGTTTCGCAATCCTCATGGCCTTTATTGCCCGTACAGGCATTGGCATTTCCGCTGTTTATAACAATGGCCTTAACAGGTTTATTTCTGCTTAACAGCTCCATATCCCATGTTACAGGCGCCGCCTTAACAATATTTTGCGTAAAACAGCCCGCCGCGGTACATAAATTTTCACTCGCTAAAATTGCCAAATCGCTTTTGCCGTTTTTCTTCAATCCAATATGTGCCCCTGCGGCTTTAAACCCTGTTGGATAAGTAACTGTTTTATCAGCCATGGCTATATCTATTCTACTCAGTCCCATAATATTTACCTCCAATCCAGCCTGAATAATATTTTTATAATTATACACCTCATTACATATTTATGCAATGTGTATTTTAACAAATTATTTATTATTTTTTAAATTTGTTTGTGCAAATTTTATAGAGCCACGTCCCTGCTACTTCATATATAGCTTTATTATTGCTTTTTGAGGCCGTCTGCTTTTGCCATATAGCTCCATGAAAAAAACAACTACATATCTCTTTGCATTTTATACATTTTTTAAAACCCCTATTGCATTATTATAAATGCTATTGTATAATTATAAAAAATAATTTATGGGAGGCTCCACAATTATGAGTGAAAAGATTGTACTTGCATATTCAGGCGGTTTGGATACAACCGTTATTATCCCTTGGCTTAAGGAAAACTATGAGGACTGTGAAATAATTGCCGCCTGCGTTGATGTAGGCCAAGGCAAGGAAACTGACGGCCTTGAGGAAAAAGGTCTTTCCTCCGGCGCTTCTAAAGTTCTCATACTTGATGTGAGAGAAGAGCTTATGACAGATTTCATCTTCCCTATGGTAAAAGCTGATTGTGTTTATGAAGATAAATATCCTCTGGGCACATCTATTGCACGTCCGCTTATAGCTAAAGCACTTGTTGATGTTGCTCTGGCTGAAGGCGCTACTGCTATCTGCCATGGCTGCACAGGTAAAGGAAATGACCAGATTCGTTTCGAGCTTACTATTAAGGCTCTCGCTCCTCATCTCGGCATTATCGCACCTTGGAGAACATGGGATATTCAGTCTCGTGAGGAAGAAATCGAATATCTTGAAAAGCGCGGCATTGAAGTTCCTATGACAAGAGAGCAGTCCTACAGCCGCGACAGGAATATCTGGCATATCAGCCATGAAGGGCTTGAGCTTGAAGACCCTGCAAATGAGCCTAATTTCGATCATCTTCTCACTTTAAGTGTAAGGCCCGAAAAAGCTCCTGATGAAGCTACTTATGTTGAGCTTGAATTTGTAAAAGGCATCCCAACCAAATTAAACGGCAAAGAGATGAAGCCTGTTGAGCTGCTTGAAGCCTTGAATGAAATCGGCGGCAAAAACGGCATAGGCATCACCGATATAGTTGAAAACCGCGTTGTAGGTATGAAAAGCCGCGGCGTATATGAAACACCGGGCGGTACAATTTTAATGTATGCCCACAGAGAGCTTGAATATCTCTGCCATGATAAGCAAACCACAGCTTTTAAAGAAATTATCGGTACAAAATATACAGAACTTATTTACTCAGGCGAATGGTATACTCCTCTCAGAGAGGCTCTGGCAGCTTTTATTGATGTTACACAAGAAACCGTAACAGGCAAAGTTAAGATTAAGCTCTACAAAGGCAATATAGTTTCCGCCGGTAGCGAAAGCCCATATTCCTTATACAATGAGAACCTTGCCAGCTTTACAACAGGCAGCCTTTATGACCACCATGATGCTGAGGGCTTTATTAATCTCTTCGGCCTTCCGCTTAAAGTCAGGGCGCTTATGAATGAGAGTTTGAAATAATTTCTAAAATAAATTATAATTAATCTATTCTGATTAACAGGCCATATTTCTAAAAGGATATGGCCTGTATTAAAGTCAATAAAATTACACATTAGGAGGTAGTTGCATTGAAACTTTGGGGAGGGCGCTTTACAAAAGCCACAGACAGCTTTACAGACCATTTCCATTCTTCCATTTCTTTCGATTCTAAAATGTATGCTCAGGATATAGCCGGCAGCATTGCTCACTCTCATATGCTTGGAGCAAAAGGTATTATCTCAAATGAAGATGTGGAAGCTATTGAAGCAGGTTTAAAAGGCATTTTGGCGGATATTGAAAACGGCAAAATTGAATTTGATGAAAAAGCGGAAGATATTCACATGAATGTGGAAAGCATTTTAATAGAGCGCATAGGCGATGCAGGCAAAAGGCTTCACACAGGCCGCTCCCGCAATGATCAGGTAGCCCTTGATATGCGCATGTATGTTAAAGATGAAATTATAGTTATTCAAGAGCTTGTTAAGGAGCTTATAATAGTTCTCAACAACACCGCCAAAGACCATACAAAAACCATAATGCCGGGCTATACTCATTTACAAAGGGCACAGCCTATCAGCTTCGCCCACCATGTGCTGGCATATGTTGAAATGCTTAAAAGAGATTACAGCAGGCTCACAGATACTTATAACCGCACTAATTTCAATCCTCTGGGTTCAGGTGCTCTGGCTGCAACTACCTATCCTCTTGATCGTGAAATGACAGCCAAAGAGCTTGGCTTTGATGCTATAACATTAAACAGCCTAGACGGGGTTTCCGACAGGGATTTCTGCCTTGAGCTGCTCTCCGATTTAAGCATACTTATGATGCACTTAAGCCGCTTTTGTGAAGAAATTATTCTGTGGTCCAGCCATGAATTTAAGTTTATCGAGCTGGATGATGCTTATTCAACAGGCTCCAGCATAATGCCCCAGAAGAAAAACCCTGATATGGCTGAATTAATCAGAGGCAAAACAGGCCGCGTTTACGGCAGCCTCATGGGTCTTCTGACAGTTATGAAAGGCTTGCCCCTTGCTTATAACAAAGATATGCAAGAAGATAAGGAAGGCACTTTCGATGCCATTGATACAGTTAAAATGTGCCTGCCTGTTTTTACAGCAATGATAAGCACATTGACCGTAAATAAAGATAAAATGTATCAGGCGGCAGGCGGCGGCTTCACCAATGCAACCGACGCGGCTGACTGGCTTGTAAGCGAAGGCGTACCTTTCAGAGATGCTCATGAAATCATAGGCAAGCTGGTTCTCTACTGCATAAATAACAATAAAGCACTGGAGGAGCTCTCTATTGATGAATACAAAGCAATTTCTCCTGTGTTTAATGACAGCGTATACGCCGCCATTTCCCTTGAAGCCTGTGTAGAGCGCAGAAATGTAGCAGGCGGCCCCAGCAGCGAATACATAAGCAAGCTCATTAAAATAAATGAAGAGCAGATCAGCGAGTTGTAAAAAGTATAATTATAAAAATCCGCAAATAAAGCCCGCCCGCCGAAACATTTTCCGGCAGGCGGGCTTTTATTTACTCTTTTATTAAGACACGCAGATATTACAACAATTAGGCTAACTCTCAAGATTCCAAAAACTCATCAAACAAATTCTTCAGCTTATCCACATTGAAAAACTCCGCAAACATTTTTTTCATCTCTTCAGCGCTGAGTTTAGTTTTGGCAGTATTCAAAAAATCACCCAATGAATTAAAGCAGCTTTCGCCATCTAAAGAAGTTTCCTCAAATACAAACTCTCCGTTTTCCAGCTCAATTATAACCATATTGGGTTTATTTGCATCTGCCATTTCAATGTAATGCATTGTGAAATTTTGAGGAACGCTCTGCATGGATGACCTTGTAAGTTTCCCGTTAATTCCCAGCTTTTTCAGCGTATTTTCCATTTCTTTTATTTTTCTATCATGGATTTCAATATTTTTATCTCCGGTTTCTTCATGGATTTCCGGCTCATTAATGCCCGTTTTCACGCCGACAGGCGCTGTATAGCTGTTAATCCTTGTTAAAGGTGCAAGCTCAGCTGAACCCTCCTCGTTTTGAACGTCTCCACCGGAATTTATAGAAGAAAGCGCTTCTCTCTGAGAATATTTTGAACCGACGCCTTGATATTGAGTTAAATATTGATTAATTTGCTGAATTTTCATAGTTTGTCCCCTTTGTATTTAAATCAGTCTATACCTGCTTTTATTCATATGTTACTTATATTCTATCAAATAACTTGTCCGCGGTAAAGGCATGAAATCGGTTAATGATTTCAGCTGATTTCAAACACAAAAGGGACACTGGGCCACAGCCAAATATCCCCCTTTTTCCGATATTAAATATTAGTAAACCCCTTTGCTTCTTCTGCCTTTATCTGCTGGGATATAATCCCATCCACAATTCCCGCCGCTTTTGACACAATATCCTCGCATTTATACTTTGCTTTCAGCTTCGGACAGATGAGTGTGCCATATTCTTCGTGAAAGCGGTTTAAAAGCTCCATTCTAAGCCGGGGTATATCCTCTATGGGGAAAGCCAGGCCCAAGGTCATTACGGAAGAAACCAGCGCCGCACATATATGCCCGCAGCCGAAGCCTGCGCTTATGCCTTTGCACATTTCAATACATTCCTCCGGCAGCTGTCTTTCGTATTTTTCGCTGTAAGCCCGCAGCACACATGCCGAGCAGTTTCATCCGCCGCAAAAATTATTTCTCGCAATGGTTTCCATAAAAAAACCCCTTGTACTGTTGTCCGGCAGCTTTCAAGCGCTTTAATTTTATTATAGCCTGCTTGAAGCTACCTTAATCCATAATATACAAAAGGTATTTTAAAAGTGATAGCCTATGCAAATCTCATGAAATTCAATGTGCAAACAAAAGCCTGCTTAAAGCGGCAGCGACCAGAATTACAGATACATATTTAGGCCATTTGCCGAGAAAATAATTGCCCAGCCTGTAAATAATATAGAAGCAAACAGCATGTATCAAAAGCTCTGCCCATAATAAATCAACGCTAAAGGTCTGGCTTAAAAATCTGTTGACCCCAACCCCTGTAAACAAAGCTCCGGGAATAAGTAAACCTCTTTTATTTTTATCATAAAAAAACACCATGAACATAATCCCTGTAACTGCGAAAAACAAGCTGCCTGCCAATGTTTCAAACAAGCGCAAATCCGAACCTGTTCTCGGAAATGTTTCAAGAACAGAAAGGGACAGCCCGAAATAAGCCAGATAAACGCCTAAAACCAACGCCCAGTTCTTCCTCTTTGTCTTATACATAAGAATGAAGCCCATACCCAGCGCCAGAAAAGACAGCGCACCCCAGTCAAAGCCAAAGCTCACATTAGCCGCCACAAAAACGCCGAAAAGCAATACAATCAAACCAATAACAATTTGTTCCGTTTTGGAGTTCATAGAACCCTCCCTGAAATCGCATAATATCAATATTTTTATATAGCCGCTTAGCCTCTCATGGCTAATTGCTCATTTTATATTACCATATACTCACTTCAATACGCCATAGTCTGTTGAGCAAAACTTTTAATCGTGAAAACAACTGCAAATTCTTTTGGAAATATGCTTTTTACTTTTTCCTTCGTCAATATTTTTCTTTATATCATATATTCTTGTCAACATAAACTCCGCTTGATATAATAAAGGGCAAATGCTTATCCCGGATGGTGTGCCATGTTATTTAATTCACTTAATTTTCTCATATTTCTGCTTATAGTTGTAAGCGTATATTATATATTGCCCCATAAATTCCGCTGGGTATTTCTGCTTTTCGCCAGCTGCTATTTTTATATGGCATGGAAAGCCGAGCTTATTGTTCTCATATTGTTTTCAACTTTTATAAATTATATTTGCGCCGTTTTAATGGATAAACACCGGCAGAAGGCAAAAGCTATACTAACCATCAGCTTAATTATTAATTTCGGCATGCTTTTTGTATTTAAATATCTTCTGCTGATTAATCAAACCGTTATATATTTCTTTGGGAAAAGCACTCTGGGGAATTTTAATATTATACTGCCTATGGGAATTTCTTTCTACACATTTCAGGCAGTAGGCTACACCATAGATGTTTACAGGCAAGCTGTCAAGCCTCAGCGCAATTATTTTAAATTCACTTTGTTTATTACATTTTTCCCCCAGCTTGTGGCAGGCCCTATTGAGCGGACTGAAAATCTCATGCCTCAACTTTTTGAAAAAACGGATTTTAAACTTTCCAACATCCTTGAAGGCGCAAAGATTATGTCCTACGGCTTTTTTATGAAAATTGTAATAGCCGACAGAGCCTCTATAATAGTTAATACTGTTTATAATTCCCCTAAATTTCACGGCTTTCTTGGTTTTTTTATTGCAACTATACTTTTTGCCGTTCAAATTTACTGCGATTTTGCGGGCTATTCTGAAATAGCCATGGGCTGCGCTAAAATGCTTGGCATTGATTTAATGAGAAATTTCCTCTCGCCTTATTTTTCAAAAAACGTTAAGGAATTTTGGCGCAGATGGCATATTTCCCTTTCCGGCTGGTTTAAGGATTATGTTTATATTCCCCTTGGCGGCAACCGGCGGGGAAAATCCAGAGAGCATATTAACCTTATGGCAAC
>JGI994J12354_10003695_pt1 | contig 14148 bp, 14 predicted proteins | sample IntmicLarv3ML3BL_FD_12354 | JGI IMG/M metagenome (IMG submission 12354)
CGGATGCTGCTGAATTGCTCGTTCCTAGATCTATTCCGATGATCCTTGACATTTTTCTTCACCTTCTTCTGTTATTTTGGTCACTTTGACCTTTGAACATCTTAACACCCGCCCGTTAAGGCGGTACCCTTTTTGGAATACTTCCGTTATCTTTCCGTTCTCTTCCCCGGGTTCCACGCAGAATGCCTCATGGAGTGATGGATCGAACGTTTCTGTTTCAATTTCAGTGACCCCTCTTGCCTGCAACATCTTCTCCAAGTTCGTCCTGATCCCGATTATACCTTGGGTCAGTATGTCCTTAGGGTCCGCGTGTTGCAATGCCCTTCCGAGATCGTCGTTCAGATTAAGCAGCTCCTGAATGATATCAAATGCCGCAAATTTCCTTATGTCCTCGATCTCGCGCTGCGTACGTTTCCTGAAATTATCAAAATCAGCTTGCAGTCTTTGGGCCATCTCCAGGTACTCTGAAGCTTTAGCCTCCGCCTCCGCCAGCTTATCTGCCGTTTCATTCTTTTTTGCAGACTTACCAGTCACGTGAGTCACATCCTTTAAATGTAAATGGGTTGGAAGGGGGTGTTGCCCCCTTGTAATGTTTATTCGTCTTCGTCCATTCCGGGGGGTATTCCGCCGGGCGGTCCGGAGGGCATTGCCATTCCGCGTGCTGCGATAACGTCATCGATCCTGAGGATCATGACCGCTGCATCGGTTGCTGAGTTGATGGCCTGTTTCCCAATGCGGTAGGGTTCGATGACATTGAGTTTTGCCATGTCTTCGACTTTACCAGTGAAGGGGTTCAAACCGTCGGACTTCCTGCCCTTGGAGTGCTGTTTCCTCATTTCGATCAGTATATCGATCGGGTCGAGTCCTGCGTTCTCTGCCAGAGTCGTGGGAATTATTTCCATCGCGGATGCGAATGCATCTATTGCTATCTGTTCTCTTCCGCCGACCGATGCTGCATATTCACGGAGTCTCATTGCGATCTCGACTGCGGTCGAACCGCCGCCGGTGACCATCATTCCGTCCTCTGCTGCGACCTTCACGACACTCCATGCGTCTACAAGTGACCTTTCGATCTCATCAATGACGTGTGTTGTTCCGCCTCTTATGAGCACAGAGACCACTTTGGCGTCTTTCAATCCTGTAACGAACGTCATTTCTTCGTCCTGGATCGTCTTGAGCTCGATGCAGCCTGCGGTACCGAGGTCTGCTGCGTCAAGTTCCTCGAACTTGTTGACGATGTTTGCTCCCGTTGATTTAGAGAGTTTTTCCATGTCGCCTTTCTTCACGCGTCTTGCAGCGTATATTCCTTCTTTAGCGAGGAAGTGCTGTGCGAGGTCATCGATGCCTTTCTGGCAGAACACTGCGTTTGCGCCTGACTCTTTGACCTTCGCGACCATTTTCCTGATCATGTTCTCTTCCTCTGCGAGGAATGCGTTCAACTGTGCGGGATCGGTGATCTCNATCTTTGCATCGATCTCGGTCTTCTTGATCTCGAAGGGTGTGTCCAATAACGCGACCTTAGCGTTCTTCAGGAGCTTGGGCATTGACGAGTGAACAGGTTCTTTGTCGATGATCAGTCCTTTGATCAGTTTCGTATCCTCCATGGATCCGCCGGTCTTCTTAACGGTCTGGATGTCCCTGAGGTCTGCGGTAACTCCGTCCTTTGTCTTCGTTGCGATCGTTCTGATGGCATCGACCACAAGGTCTGCGAAGAACTCTTTTGACGAGTTGACCTGTTTGCTGATCATTGCTGTCTCAGCGATCATCTTCATCAGTTTGGTGTCTTCGAGTGTGACCTTCTGTGAAACGTCCTTCAGGATCTGCTGTGCTTTGTCGTTTGCAAGTCTGTATCCTGCGGAGATGATCGTCGGGTGAACGTTCGAGTCGACCATGTCGATCGATTTCTTCAGGAGTTCGCCTGCGAGGATAACAGATGTTGTGGTTCCGTCTCCGACCTCTGCGTCCTGTGTCTTTGCAACTTCCACCAGCATTTTTGCTGCGGGGTGCTGTACATCGATCTCTTTCAGGATCGTGACACCGTCGTTGGTGATGATCACGTCGCCCATGGAATCGACAAGCATTTTGTCCATTCCTCTGGGGCCGAGGCTGCTTCTTACTGAATCCGATATTGTCCTGGCCGCTGCAATGTTGTTAAACTGAGCGTCCTTTCCTTTGTCCCTTTTTGTCCCCTCTTTGAGGATAACGATAGGTGCGTTGCCCATACCCATTTTCTTCATTCCTCCATTTAATACTTGGAATCTAGTTCCTGCTAAAGTTTGTTCTTCTATATAAAGTATCGCTCGTTGTCGGCTGGCAGGAAATCATGCCCTATATCTCTCTGAATATCGAGAAGTCTTGCGCGTTATAAGAGTGCTGCTGAGAGGGGATAGAATTAGGCTAGTGAAAGCATCTCTGGGGATGCAAATGTTCAGAGATTTCAAGTGGAGAAAGTCCCCCTTGGAGGAAAAAATAAAGTAGCAGAGAACGAAAAAGTGGGGCCGTTCACAGGGGGGAGAGGAACGGCCCCGGGATCAAATAAGTTCATCTGCAACACAATATTCCATCAGGCTTTACTTTCACTAGCTGGTATCCAATAGAAACTGAATTATATATAGTTAAAAGTTTCCTGAAAGAAACTACAAACCATTTTCTGGTAAGAAGCAAACCGCAGGCCGTCATTTTTCGAAGATTTTTCGTTCCAATGCGCGCCATGCTTTATTTTCGCTATCTGATATCTAATGGAGACTAATTATATAGTCATAAGTCCATGATTGAAACATGGATCACAGCTGCACCGTATACAGAACAATGGACTACCTTGCGAAGAAATGGACCATCATGATCCTGCTTGAACTGTATAAGGGAGACGATGAATGGAAGAGATTCTCCGAGATCCGCGGGTCAATGAAGGATATCACCCCCAAGATACTGTCTGAAAGGCTGAAAGAAGTCGAAGAGGAGGGGCTTGTCGAAAAGAAGGTCGACGCATCATCGTTCCCTGTAAAAAGCTGTTACAGGCTCACGGAATGCGGGATCGAGCTTATTGATACCGTGAAAGCTGTCAAGAAATGGGCTCTGAAGTGGAAGGTCGATTTCAAAGCGTGCGCAGGACAAGACTGCAAGAACTGTTCCCTCTGATGTCTGTTCTGTGAGAGACCTTCCGCGTGTAGCTGTGCTGAACACCAAAATCAATTTATCCATATGTTCACGTGTTCTCTCATGGACCTTCGTTTCTCCGTTGGAAGATATGTTCTGGAAAGGACCCAAGATATCGGGTACACATTAGAGTGCACGAAACAGAGCGTTCTGCGTTCCGTGGATCCGTACGAGAAAGAAGGTTCGGAATACTGGATGGATATCCTTTTGAGTTTTGTGACCGCTTCGCTGGAAGATCCTCGGAACGAGATCTTCATTCTGAAACGTTCTGACGGTTACCGTTCCGGGATGCTGTGGATGTGCGGTTCCAAGGACCAATATACATGCGACGACACCGGTTATATAATGGGAGTATTCGTTGAACCGGAACTTAGGGGAAACGGTCTCGGGAAGGCATTGCTGAAGGCTGCAGAGGACTGGTGTTCCGGGAAGGGGCTGATGTCCGTTACGTTGAATGTAAGTCCTTTGAACGATGCTCTGAAAATGTATCAAAAATGCGGATTCCGTGAGAGAAGCGTTGTCATGCGGAAAGATCTTCCGGGATCACGAGGTTCTTCCCTCTGAAGGGATCGATACCTGCGATGTATTTCGCCCATTCTTTCAGTCCCACTTCGTCGGCGTAACCCGGCGTGAAGAACTTCCTTACGTTGTCGGTAAGCATGTACAATATCAGAACGATGACAACGGCAATGAGTATCCACATTGCATATGTTCCCTGAAATGCCGCTTCCACAGGCAGTATCTCCGACAGACCGACCGTTCCGAGGATCGACATGAACGTATATGTTATCGAAAAACGTATCACACCTACCCACGCCTTCCTGCTTCCTGATGAGAGTCTGAAGATCGTTATCACATAATTCGTGTAAAGGACGAACATTATCAGCATCATTCCCAACGTTACCATCAGCGCTGTCGGGGAAGCCGTTTCCAGTGCTGCAGGAATTGCTTCGAACACTCTGTACAGATAGAACGAAGCAAAGAACATCGCCACCAGCGCAGCAGCGATCAGAAGCGTCGGCTGCTTCCTGCCCAGCTGCGGTCTTATGTCCTTTACCATGGTCCGTGGAGAATCAGAATACTATTTATGTTATTCTTTGATTGCGTGGATGATGGATTCAGTGAAGGCGTGCAACAGGATCATCATGAACATAACCGACCGTGACCGTTCGGACATGATACTGTATCCGCTGATGATCGCTGTCGTTCTCGTTTCGTATATTGCGATATTCGTTTACTACACCTTAAGCGTCTTCGGGAAGTACAGCGGAATACCTCCGTGGGAGCATATGTTCGGCGTGCTGGCACTTCTTCTGATGGGCATCTCCCTCATACTTGCGGTCTTCTACCTGCTTATGGTCAGGAGCGCCAATCATTCCAAACGTGAGGCTGATCTCAGAAAAGCATTGATAGATTACGTGGAGTTCTTCGGATCCCGTAAAGGTGCTGATGTTTCACAGCATGTGAAGAACATGAAAGGACTCGATGAGAAGTACCTGCGCGAGGAGAGGATAGGCAACCCGAAAAGGGATATCATTTGGGTCGCCACCCCGGGCATCATCGGTTTCCTGCTTTTGTTCATACCTCAGCTTGAAGATCACATCTTGCCGTTGATCGCCGGTTGCTTCTTGCTTTCGGTGATCATTGCCCTTATCGTCATCCCGGACGTTACGACATTCGGGCTGAAACATGATAAACGTTCTTTGGAATTCACGTCTGCGTTCAGTAACGCCGTGCGTCCTTTGAAGATGAAGATCGTTCCTATGAGCAAAAGCATCGGATACAGGAGCTTTGGTGTATTCGCGATACTCACTTTCCTTACTTTAGGAGCATTTTCTATCATCTGGACGTATACGATCTTCAGCGATATGAACAAACACTTTCAGGAACAATGGAAGTTTGAGGATCATCTTTTCAGAATGGTAAGAGATACAGAAATGGAATATCTGAGAACTCGAACGCCGCCTGAAGAGGAACTTGTTCGTGATTCAATCTCCGTTCCGGACGAGAATGACGACGAATACATTTGATCCTGATCGTCTGCTAGCTTTTATCTAGTTTGATATTTTCCCCCATCTGATGGATATACGGCAGGCGATCAAGCTCCTACTCGTGGGATTTTTGATAGGGATAGCGTTCGCGCTTCCGGGCGTGAGCGGTGCTGTCATCGCCGTTGTGTTCGGAATATACGGGCGGCTGGTTTCCAATCTCAGCGACCTCAGGGTCGGACTGAAGAAAGATTTCTGGTTCATCATGCTGCTCGGTGCCGGGCTTGCTGCGGGATTCATAGTGTTCGCAGTGATATTCACAGATGCTGTGGAAGCACACGAATCCATCATCATGTTGCTGTTCTTAGGTCTGATCATCGGTCAGATCCCCGAAGTGTGTAAGATCGCAAAGGGCGACGAGCCTGTGAAGACCTCATACGTAATGTGGGCGGCCCTCGGTGTGATCGCAATGCTCCTGCTGCTTGTGCTGACAGGCGGAGAGGTCAGCGATGTTACGTTGGACAGGACCCTTGCAGGCATTACGCTGACATTCTGTGCAGGTATGATCCTTGCGGTCTCCGGTATCATTCCCGGGATTAGCGGTACTTCCATCCTTTTGGCTGTCGGCCTTTTTACGCCGACCATGTACGTTGTCCGTGATTTCGATCCGGTGCTTGCCATCCCGCTGCTGGCGGGTGCATTCATCGGCATGGTGTTCATCGCCAAGATAATGAATAAACTCCTGACCACGAAGTATTACGAAACTTACTATGTGGTATTGGGACTGACCATCGGTTCTGTTATCCTGATATTGCCACAGATAGACGCATCCGTGAACATCCTGTGGGGAGTACTTGCATTCATTGTCGGATTGGCCGTCAGTATAGCATTCAACCTGTTCGGAAAGAATCAGGATCTCGATATCTGAACCGGCCGGATTCTGCGATATGACATACCTTACCTGATGAACATCATCTCGCGGTATTTTGGAAGAGGCCACATCTGATCGTCCACTATCGTTTCCAGTTCGTCTATGTGTTCCCTTATCTTGTCGAAGTACGGCACCAGGCGATCGTGGTATCCTATCGCCTTTTCCCTTTCATCTTCGATGGATGTGAGTTCATCAGATAACTCGGACATTTCGTACGACATCTTTCTGACCGACGCAATATGCTTCGATATATCTTCGATTATCCTGAGCTGGCACTTGGCCAGGTCCTTGAGTTTCGATTCTGGGAATATGGACTTCATCCTTGAAACGTTGTCCAACAGTACCGACTGATATCTTGTCGCTACGGGAAGGATGTGGTTCGACGACAGATCGCGTAACACGCGTGCTTCGATCTCTATTTTTTTGCTGTAGAGTTCCCACCAGACCTCATTCCTTGCTTCCACTTCCACTTTCGTCAATACGCCGGTTTCTGTGAACACTTTCATTGACTGTTCTGTTGTGAATGAATCGTATATCTTGGGAACACTTGTTTCGCAATCGAGACCGCGCTTTTTGGCTTCTGCTTTCCATTCGTCGGAGTAACCGTTGCCATCGAAGCATATGCCCTTGCACTCTCTCATATATCCCTGGAGCACTTCGATTATTGCTTCCTCTGTTTTCATCCCCTTTCCGATCTTCTTGTCGACTTCCTTCTTGAATTCGGCAAGTTGGTAAGCGACAATGGTGTTCACTACCATCATCGGCATGGCGCAGTTCGCTGACGAACCCACCGCCCTGAATTCGAATCTGTTGCCTGTGAATGCGAATGGTGAAGTTCTGTTCCGGTCGGTGTTATCCAACAGGATCTCGGGGATCTGAGGGAGGTTCAGCTTTAGTCCGGAACTTACGTCTGTCTTGACAACATTCTTCTTGGTCAGCAATGCATCTAATGCAGCTGAGACCTGTGTCCCCAGGAACGATGATATGATTGCCGGCGGAGCCTCGTTCGCGCCGAGTCTGTGAGCGTTCGACGCACTTGCTATCGATGCCTTCAGAAGACCGTTGTTCTTGTGTACGGCCGCAAGTACGTTGACCATGTACGTCAGGAACCTCAGATATTCTTCAGACGTCTTTCCGGGAGACATTAAGTTTACGCCGGTGTTTGTTCCGAGAGACCAGTTACAGTGTTTTCCGGAACCGTTCACGCCTTTGAACGGTTTCTCGTGAAGCAGTACTCTGAAGTGATGTTTCGCTGCAACTTTCTTCATTATCGACATCAGGATCAGGTTATGATCCACTGCCAGGTTCACTTCCTCGTATACTGGAGCAAGCTCGAACTGACTGGGCGCGACTTCGTTGTGCCTTGTCTTTATCGGGATGGATAATTTGTAGCATTCCACTTCAAGCTCCTGCATGAAGGCCATCGCCCTCAGCGGAATTGATCCGAAGTAATGATCCTCAAGCTGTTGGTTCTTCGCACTTTCGTGTCCCATCAGCGTACGCTCGGTAAGCACCAGATCCGGGCGCTGCGAGAACAATGCAGCATCTACCAGGAAGTATTCCTGCTCCCACCCCAGGAACGACGTTACTTTCGAAACTTCCGGGTCGAAGTATTTGCAAACTTCCGTTGCCGCTTTGTTGACCGCGTCTATTGATTTCAGCAAAGGGGTCTTGTGGTCCAACGCCTCGCCCGTGTATGATATGAACACTGTGGGAATGCATAACGTATCGCCGATGATGAACGCGGGGGACGATGCGTCCCATGCTGTGTATCCTCTTGCTTCGAATGTGTTCCGAAGGCCGCCGTTCGGGAAACTGGATGCATCGGGTTCCTGCTGTACTAACAATTTCCCGGAGAACTCCTCCATCGAACTTCCGAAACCGTTCGGTTCCGAGAATGCGTCATGCTTCTCTGCAGTACCTCCTGTAAGGGGATGGAACCAATGTGTGTAGTGTGTAGCGCCCATCTCCATTGCCCACTGTTTCATTCCCGCCGCTACGTGATCTGCGACCGTTCTGTCCAAAGCTATTCCGTTATCTATCGTATCTTTCAGTATCTGGATCGTCTTCTTTGAAAGGTACTTGTCCATCTGTACCTTGTTGAAGACCTTGCATCCGTAGTACTCAGATGTGGACTTCGCAGGGACCTTGAACGTCACCGGTTCCCTTGACATCGCTGTCTCTATCGCTTTGAACCTTATGTTATCCATGATAGGTGATTACGGGACATCACTAATAAACCTTTTGTCTCATGATATCAAATGTAGCGTTCAAAATGAAGATACTAGACAAATATCTAGTCATTATTCAATGCATCATACAAGACACCATTCTTTCACGAAAAATTTGAAAATTGTGAAACAAATGGCCATGATCTTGACCAACTCGGTCGAACGCCTTGCGTTTTTGTTGGCGTCAGACTTACGTTCCGGCTCGCACGCGGGCATAGAATTAAGTTCAAAACATCCATAATGCAGACAGAAAAAAACAGAGGGTCAGCCATGGCATTCTTCAAATCAGGAAACGACATGATAAAGGAAGGTAACGACCTTATCAAAAGGAAAGAGTTCGACAAGGCCATTAAAGCCTTCCAAAAAGCATTGAGCAAAGGGATCAGCGACAAGAAGGAGGAGGCCGAGGTCAATGTGATGATCGCCCTCGTCTCGCTCAGGAGCAATCTCAGCAACTCGTCCGCTTACGCGAATGTTGCGAATATGCTCAGGGGTCTGGGAGACGCTGATATCGAATTAGGATTGTATAACGTCACAGCTGAGAAATTAGCGATCGAGTGCGAATTGCTTTTCAAGGAATTCGCCGAGCTTTCCAGATCACGGGACCCTGCAAAATCGAACGTTCGCGGCGAGGCATTGATCAAAGTCGCGCAGGAATATATGATGAAGATGCAAAATGACATTTTGATCATACCTGAGATGTTCGCCGGAGTTTCCATGAACGGCGGAAGGAGGGCTTTAAAACTCCTCGCCGAAGGAAACGAGGACCTTGCAGAGAACATGGTGTTCTCGGATCCGCGAAAAGCCGCAGAATTTCAGCAGATAGCATACAACTACAGAATACAGATGGGTGAGTCGGGAGAAGCCAACAGGCAGAAGATCGCAGGATATTCGAAATCAGCGACCTGCTGGATGTGCAGACGCGATGTTTCGGGGGAAAGGGTGCATTTCTTCCCTATGAGCAGTGACGTTGGCGTTATGAAATACAAAGACAGTGACGAAAGCCACCTCCCATCGAAAAACGACAGCGGTGATGCTGTTTACGTATGCAGAGCATGTTACAGCGCAATATCGAGACGTGCAGACTCGATCGCCAACAATTACCACAGACAGGCCATGGCAGAGATCGCGAGAGTGGAATCATCACTGAGGGCTGAGATAGCCGCAGTGAACACCCGCGTAAATTCGATAAGCTACAGGTGAGAAAATGGACGACAGTGTATCCCTCCGCTGCAAATACTGCGGTGCGCCCTTCGAAACAAGCAGTTTAGAGAAGGATTCTCCCTACGTCACGTGCACATCATGCGGGACCAGCCAACAGCGTGTTGACGCCAAAGCGTATCTTGAACAGATGATGACCTACGTCCAATCATGGATCAGCAGCGCCATCCCTACAGGATTCAATATGTCACAGGCCGCTAACGTGGACGCAATTGCAAGACACAACATATTCGTGCGCAACATCCAGCCTAAAGTTGAATCGGGACTCATGGAGTATAAGTTCAACAACAACAGTCTGTTCGCCAACGGACTGCTGGTGCTGCCGTTCATGAACGTGAACATCCCGTCTCCTCCGAAGACATCTGCGCAGGCATTTGAGTTCAACGCATCCGTGCGTTCCGTATCCGCTTTAGCAGTGGATGATAACAGCAATGCATTGGTGAATGAGGCCGCGGTCGTCTCTCAGATATACGCATTGATACTGAACAACACAAAACTGCTGGCAGAGGACAGGGAAGGACGTTACGACCTGATGGCGAACAATTTCAACGAATGCGTCCGTATCATGAAACCTTTGAAAGGTTACGAACCTGTATGCGAAAGGTTCGAATGCTTGACACTGCTTTGCAGCGGTCTTTCCGATCTGCTGACAGGAAGCCTTGTCAACGCAGGTCCGAAAGTGAGTGAAGGAACAGCACGGTTGACGAAATGCAAGGAGATGGTGATGATGAGCCCCTCCTTCGGAATAATGCTTCAGGCAGTTGACCAAGAACTTTCGGTCGCCAACGCGATCAACAATCTGATCGGACTGATCATCGCGAACCCGGGAATAGACCCGTTGCAGACCTTGGACATGATACGTAAAGTGTCAAAACAGGGTGTTGCCGCACAGGGCAAGTGGGCAACGATACTTTCGAACATTTACCGATATACGGAGATATTCAGTTCGATCGCTTCGGTATTCTCTGCGAAAACAGGGGAATCGACACTTAACGTGGCCGCGGGCGGCGGAAAATATCTGATGCCGTTCTGGGAGGTCGATCTGGAATACAGCTTCCAAACGGGATCCTTGTGGGCGAAGAAGAGCGTTGAAGTGAAGGAGGTTCTTTTCATTCCCGCTGATTTCGTATGTGATGTGGGATTCGTGAATAACCCGTCGTACGCAATAACTGATATCTTCTCGGTACGTCCCGAGAAGAGCATTCTTGCGGGATTGAAAGGAAGCGAAACAAGCATATCAAGCGGCGAAGGATTGGGGAATCTGGCACAGTCGATCTCTAAAGGTTCTTCGGGCGGAAGGATGGTCATCCTTCCGCTGAGCACAAGCAAAGAAGCGAGCAGGCTGGCCAGTGAGTACATCGCTCAAAGGACAGCGGCAGACACAAAACTCAAACTCAGCAAACCGCGCGTAAGGGATATAGTCTATGTCCCATGCGATGTGGAAGGGAACGTAACCCTGCCGAAAGAATTCGGGGCACTTGTACCGGCCAGGGTAAAGAACACGAAAGGCTCCGCGCTGCTCTACGTGTGAAAGCGAAAAAGGAAAGGAGTAACAATGTCTAGAAGTGGCAAAGTGGAAAGAGGCAACCTTCAGACCATAACGGTCGCAGCCTTCGTGCTGTTGCTTGCCTTGGCGGTGGTATTGATAGTCGCAACAGATCTGAAAGCGTCAACGGCTCTTGCCATCACGCTTGCGGGATTCGGTGTATTCGTGCTGATGACATCATTCATTCTGTCGAAGGACGGCGGATATGGTGTTTCGGACAGTAGCAGGGCAAGAGCTTCCGGGCTCGTGCTTATCCTGCTTGGTGTCTTGGGTGCGATGATCACCTACGGCGGCATAGACGGATGGATCATTGCGGTCTTCGCACTGATGATGATCGCCATTCTGATACTGTCAATGGGATTAAGGTTCAGGAGGAATTGAAAATGGGATATGATGATAAAGTAAAGGAACAGGTTTCGGGATCCAAAGGACTCATTGAAAGGGTCACGATGCACATCCCGTTCTACAGCGGTTACAGGAAAAGGAACACTGCACGTGATGTTGACCGTGAGGTACGCTACGGAATAATAAGGATAATGAAAGGTGTCAAGATCGATCTTGAAGGCATACACAGAGAGGTCGTCCTTGCAGGAGATATGGATCTGGCAAGGAACGTAGAGCGTATCAGAACAAAAACGGATACGCACTGCACAAGGATAGAGAAGGCAGCGAACGGATACAGCGGCATCTTCGCGACCATGAAGATCAAAGACGATGAGCTTGACGCAGTGGTGGAATGGGATGCCAAGATACTGGACGGCGCAGCTGATCTTAGGGAATTGTCAGAGAACATCCGCAATGCTGCAGAAGATGGCGATGACATCAAGAAGATGCTCAGGAACCTCGAGAACATCATCGACGATCTGATGGAACAATATGCTGAAAGGGACAAGGTCCTGAAGGGCCTCGCAGGGGAGGAATGAAGATGGCAAAAGAAGAAAAACCGACCAACGTCATACAGTGGACCAACCCCGGGCCGGAAGACATAGTATGGAAATACCAAGTGGACAGAATAAGAACAGGTACGATACTGGTCGTAAGGGAACATGAAGTCGCAGTGTTCTTCAGGGACGGCCAGCTGTTCGATGTCATGCCTCCGGGAAAACATACGCTCACCACCGGAAACATTCCGTTACTGACAAAAGCATACAGCAAGATCTTCGGCTTTGGCGAGACTCCGTTCAAAGCAGACGTGGTTTACGTGTCAACGAAGATACAGAACGGTAAATGGGGCGTACGTTCAACGGTCCAGGTAAGCGAAGGGAACCTGATGATGGTACCTATGATGGCCAACGGAGATTACCAGTTCCGTGTTAACGATGCGACCGTATTCCTGACACAGGTATGCGGCGGCCAGGGTAACTTCAGCACCGGATCCGTCAACGGATTCATGAGAGGTTTCATGGCTGAACAAATTTCACAGCAGCTTGCCAAACAGTATTACCTTGACGCGATCCGCAATCAGGAAAAGGCATCAACGTCAACAAAGGTATTGGTCGAAGATTACTTCAAACAGAGAGGAATGGAACTGCTCTCGTTCAAGATCGCGGGCATCCAGACAGACGATAAACACCAGGATGAGATCAACAAGCTCCAGCGTGTCAATTCCGCAGGCGGTATGCAGCTCAGACAACTTGAGGCAATGGAGAACGTCGCAGACGGTCTCGGCCAAGGAGGCGGCGGCGCAGCAATAGGAGCAGGTATGTTCATGATGCCGCAGATGATGCAGAACATGCAGCAGGGCACCGGGAACCAGGCGCCGAAGGCACTGTGCCCGCACTGCGGCGCACCGAATGACTATCCGTATAAATTCTGCAGGGAATGCGGAAAACCGCCGGTGATGCAGCAACAGCAGGCACCCCCTGCGGCAGCACCTGCACCTCAGGCACAGGCCGCTGCACCCGGAGGAGCGAAAACATTCTCCAGATGCCCATACTGCGGTGAAGACCTTAACTTGCCGAAACCGCCGAAGTTCTGTCCCTACTGTTCGGAACAGCTTCAGTGAACTTTCTTACCGGCTTCGGCCGGTCTTTTCTTCATTTTTTACTATTTATGCCTGACTCATGACAGCAAATGATGTCAGTTAACGATAATCATTAAATATTATTCGATTGATGTGTATCTGTAGGTGACGACATGGAAGAGACCAAAAAGAAGCTGCAGACGATATGTACGATCGGATCCGTCATATCGGCACTTTTCATTGTTGCATTGGCAATAGCTTTGATCGCTTGTGTCATCATTGCTATAGTTGCGCCTGATATCATAGACAATTTCACAGGAGTAGATGTCGTCGGAGACGTCACGGCAGGAGAAATACGAATACTGGCGGTCGTGCTGATAGTGAATCTGATCATCACCGGCATAATGTTCATACTTTTGTACAGATTGTTCCAGAACATACGCGCTTCTTCGCCGTTCACTGACGAGAATGTGAAGACAATGAAGTTCCTTGCTCTCATCCTCTTTGTGTTCGGAATACTGGCGCCACTAATGAACGTAATAGCTAACAGCCTGATGGATAATGTCAGCATTCCGGAATGGGTGGGCATGGAAGTGATCATCGGAGCGGTGATATTCTACTGCCTGTCGCTGATATTCCAATACGGAACAGAATTACAGAAGGAGTCTGACCAGACGTTGTGATATCATGATCATATTGAGATTGGACAAGGTCATGGCTGACCGTAAGACATCTTTGAATGACCTGGCAGCAAAGGTCGGTATATCTAATGTAAATCTTTCCAACATCAAGACCGGAAAGATCTGTGCTATTCGTTTCACTACTTTGAACGCAATATGCGAAGCCCTCGAATGTCAGCCCGGCGACATTCTGGAGTATCAGCCCGAAGCGGGGGATGTTCCGGAAAAGGAGGCGTGCCCGGACTGCGGAACCTTGAACTCGATCCCGTACAATTTCTGCAAAGGATGCGGGAAGCCGTCCTCCCCTCGTCTGTGACGGAATTCGATGGAACGCTGAAAGAGTGATAATAAATATATGGAATTGATAGCCCCAGACAGGCCGAGGTAATCTAGTCCGGTAAGGTGGTGGTCTCGAAAACCACTGGCGTTCCG
>JGI994J12354_10003696_pt1 | contig 14148 bp, 15 predicted proteins | sample IntmicLarv3ML3BL_FD_12354 | JGI IMG/M metagenome (IMG submission 12354)
AATCAGTTTGAAGAATATCTTGAGAGATTAGAGAGTTTATCATATCGGGAATTGCAGATTTTGTTTTCACTGCATCAAAATCAATTATCTTATTATGATGAAGAAAAATTGCTGAAAGAGAAAGAAGAACAAAGGAAGAAAGAAGAGAAGGAAAGAGAGACTGTATCTCATTGAGAGATAAGAAGAAAATGCTTTTCAGAGATTTGGAGATGGGACTTGTTCCTAATGGTGGTGATTTAACAGTGTTGCGACTGGTGCAGAAATACATTGCGCAAAAAACAGGAGTAAGACATAACACCGAAGCCAACTATAAGTTTGTAGTCAATATTATCAAGAAGGAAACTTTTGGGGCAAAACGAATTGACAGAGTAAAACTATCAGATGCTAGAGTTTGGCTAATCAAGTTATAAGCAAATGGTCGTGGGTATAGCACAATCCATACAGTAAGAGGTGTTATAAGACCTGCTTTTTAAATGGCAATGGATGATGACTTAATTCAGAAAAAACCATTTGAATTTCAACTCTCAACAGTGGTTGTAAATGATAGCGTTACTAGAGAAGCAATTACAAAGAAAAAGAAATATGGAATATATCATTGAAGAACCCAAGACCGCCAGTGGCATAAGAACTATCCCATTGGAGCTAGATGTGGCAGATTATTTCAAAAGAATCTTAAACAATCGTGCCAAACCAAAGGTAAAACAAACCATTAATAAGGTGCATGGTTTTCTTTCCTTAGACAAGAACAACAAACCAATGCTTGCGTTACATTGGAAAAATATTTCCAACATATTTGCCAGAAATACAACAAGATTTATAAAATTGAAATGCCGAAAATTACACCTTATGTGTGTCGGCATACATTCTGTTCAAATAAGGCAAAAAGTGGCATGAATCCGAAAATCTTGCAATATATTATGGGCATAGTGACATCAGTGTTACATTAAACACTTATACTCATGCAGGATTTGAAGATGTAAAAGAAGAAATGGAGCGAATGAAGAACGCATAAATGTCGCATGGTAAAATAGTAAAAACGAGGTCAATTTACTACTAATTTACTATTTTCGGAGGAAAAGATATGCTAAATTAAGACACAAAATGCCATGAAAAAGTAAAAATCGCAATACCATAAAATGCCAACAAACGCCGTAAATACAAGCAAAACCAAGAAAAAGCAAGGAGGAATAAGAACATGATAAAAGTACTTTTTGTCTGCCACGGCATCACAGTAGAGTGTGAGAGCAAACTGCGGTAATATGGGGCAAAATTTGGCAAGACGTTGCAATGGGAATAGTGTAGAACTACGGTAATACTATGAATGATGGAGTTGAAACGAAGGGTTGATCCTGATGGATTAATACTTTTTTTGTTGAGTTTCCTATTTTTTTAGATAGTTAAAGAGAAATGAATATGATAGAATAAAAAAGGATGTACTTGATCGGTTAATTTACGGTATACATTGAAAATGGTTTACTTATAAAAGTGATATAAATGCTATTAGGGAATATAAGATCATTTGTGTAAAAAGGAGTAGTTATGAGTTTTAAAACAGATCAGAGCTTTTTAGAAAAAATTACAATGGGTGCAATAGGCACACAAGCTGTAATAGATGAATTGAATGATAATGGGCATCAAGTGATTGAACTGGAAAGATATTGTACAAGCAATAAAATATGGTCTACAAAAATAAAGAGATTAAGGATGCCTGATTTGATATGTCTCAAATGCGGTAAGAGAATAGAATCTCGTGCTAAATCAAGATTGGAGATCAAAATGTCAGATACAGAAACCAATGTTGAGAGAAGGTGGAACATAGGTTTGAGAAGAGAAGACATGGTTGCATTTATTAGATGCTACAAAGATAATGCAGGCTGTAAAACTGAAGGGGTGGTCAATTTATTTTCTGTTGGAGATATGGAAGATGCGGAGGACAGAAGCAAATTAGGAGCGCCAAAATCTCCAGGAGAAGGTTCGGAACGAGACAGAAACTGGCCTTGTTATGTACCAAAGAAAAGCGGAATGGTGGAGGAAATAATTCATGATGGAGAAACACATAAGATAAGATTAAAGTATGATGATGGGAGTTCATATACTTATTCTTGTAAAGGAAAAGTACATTATTGTGTCTCAGGGGAAAGATTTATTGAGAATACAAGTATTATTGCAGGTGTTGTATCCGAAAAAAAGAATAATGGCTGTATAGGGGATTCTTACGATTTTTTACAAGATATGCGAACAGAATCGCTAGAAATTCGTTATGCAGGAGTAAAGGCGGCTGGTTTCTTGCCAAGAGAAGCTAATGTGGTTGAGAGATTATATGAAATAATATGTGATGAAGATGATACGAGAATTAAATTAGAGGCCTATGCGTCTCTTGTACGTCTGAATGAGAATGTGTGGGAAGAGTTTAAAGAATATGCATACACTATTGAAGATGAGCAATATAAGATGGAGTTTATTTTGATATTGGGTGAGCTAAAAGACTATGAAGATAGTAGTAGAATATTATATGAAATTTTAGAAGATGATATCTTTTCAAATGAAATGAAGGCTGCTGCTATATGGGGAATAGGTGTTTCGGACAAGACTATAGAAAAAATATTACAGAAATGTTTTTCAGTTGAAAAAATCATTTCTAGGCATGCGATTGCTTTATTAGAAGCCAATATGAGAAAAAGCTATACCCAAGAAATCACTAGATACATCGAAGATGAAAACAAAAGCTCTGTGTGTTTTAGGATTCTCACAAATGCAGAAAATGTTGATAGAGAATTTATAGTAGAAAAATATATTACTACTAATAATGAAATGAAACGTAAATGGCTTTGTTTAGTCATGGGATTTGGGGGCAAAGATAAGTATGGATATATAGTTGATAGTAAAATCAAATCTGTTCAGGTACGAGGTCAATTGGAGATTATGTGGGATTATATAGAGGCTAAATTGTCATCTGATGATGTGAATGATATTGAGTTTTTAAAGCTACAAATAATATAAAAATAAGGCTTGCTTTTGAAGTGGAGAAGAGCTAAAGTAGATTGAAGCTAAGAAACGATTTGTGGAGTAATAAAATCGCCAGTATCTGCTAGTAAACCTTAAAAGGAGAAAAAAATTGAGTTATATTGGTTATGAAACTAATTTAGGACAATGTATTTGTGGAAATTCATTGGAGTTGATAGAAATGTTGCAGGATAAAAGTATAAGTTTGGTAGTAACTAGTCCACCATTTGCACTGCAGCGGAAAAAGACATATGGCAATGAAGAGCAAGAAAAATATGTGGATTGGTTATGTGAGTTTGGTGAATTAGTATATAAAAAACTAAAAGAAGATGGTAGTTTTGTTATTGATATAGGGGGAGCATATGAAAAAGGAGAACCATCGTATAGTTTATATCAGTTTAAAACGTTGATCAGAATGTGCGAAGAGATTGGATTTAAGTTGGCACAACCATTTTATTGGCATAACCCATCTGCGCTTCCAGCACCAATTGAGTGGGTAAATAAGAGAAAATTAAGGGCAAAAACTTCAGTAAATACAGTATGGTGGTTATGTAAGAATCCAAGAAAATGCAAGGCTGATGTATCAAGGGTATTAACGCCATATTCAAGCAGAATGCAAAAATTAATTACGAATCCGGATGATTATATTAAAGGAGATAAGGTGGAAAGGCCATCGGGCCATGTGTTAAACAAATCATCGTGGAAAAAAGATAATGGTGGGGCAATTCCTCCTAATATGTTGCAGTTTCCTAATAGTGAAAGCAATAGCCAATATCTTAGGTATTGTAAACGTCTGAAAATAAAAGGTCATCCGGCGAGATTTCCGGCTTCATTACCAGAGTTTTTTGTTAAATTTTTAACGGAAGAAGGAGATTTGGTAGTAGATATCTTTGGGGGAAGCAATACAACAGGTATGATTGCAGAAAGGTGTAGTCGACGATGGAATAGTTTTGAGCTTTCGCGAGAGTATGTTGCTAGTTCTGTGTTTCGATTTGTAGGCGATGAGATGTTAGCAAAGGAATATTATGATAGGATAATGGAGGGGCAAAATATCACGCTTTAACCCGAAAACAGCCGTTATTAATAGTAATGTTTAAATGCTAATAACGGCAGTGTACTACTAAATATTGATAGTATCAGGATCAATGGGATTTTCTTCATTAATAGGATAAATCTGTATACCATTTTCTCTTACATATTTTACAGGAATCTTAGGATTGTTGAGGTGAGATGTTGTAGCTAATTTTGCCTCCCATCGTCTGTACATAGGTTCTAGCATTTGAGGAGTGAGCACATATATTTCATCAAGCTCAATTCCATGATATATGGCAAAAGTCCAAGGAACTTGCCTGTATTTTTCAATGATATCATGGTTAGTGTGGTGGTTTGTACTGAAACCTGATGCAGAAGTATTTAAGTTGATAGATTTCATTTCCCATTCAGTACCTCCTTCAGAGATACAATCATTCCCCTCACGCCCAGGCAATACCTGCATATTTAAGTATATTAATTGTTGTAGAACTTTAGCTCCATTATCTTGGAAAATATCCGAAATCCCATAAGATTCAGCGAGTTCACTCAGTTCAGTTAAGTTGCCCCATAAGTTTTCGATTTTTTCGATTTCGTGTTTATGTTTTGAGTCATAAAAAGACATAAAAGCTCCTCCTAATATAATTTTTTATATTGTAACATACATTAAGAACGGATGTCTAAAGATATGTACAAATCGGGAGAGAAGATATAATAATTGAAGGACAGTACCAGTTGGGAAAAAGCCATGTTTATCACTACGAGAGTTAGAAAAGCAGATAGGATATGATCTGGATACATTGGCAGACCCGCTTGGAAAAAATATGACAGTAGAAGAATTGCTACAGAGATATTTATCAACCAAAACAGCGGTAAAACCGAATACTTTGGTGAATTATAAATTCGTACAAAACCTACTCAAAAAAGAGAAATTCAGTAGCAAAAAGATTTCACAAGTAAAAACATCAGATGCGAAACTATTTCTGATAAAACTTCAGCAAGAAGGAAAAAGACACAGCACTATCAAAACCGTAAGAGGTGTTTTGCGGCCAGCTTTTCAGTTGGCAGTGGACGATGATATTTTACTGAAGAATCCATTTAATTTTGGGATGGCAACCATCATAGTGAATGACAGTGTTACAAGGGAGGCCATAACAAAAGGCCAGATGCGAAAGTTTCTGAAATTTATTCGTGATGACAATTGTTATTATAAGTACTATGAAGTTATATATATTCTTTTCTATACAGGACTTAGGATATCAGAATTTTGTGGACTTACCCTAAGTGATTTAGATATGGAAAATCGAATTATAGATATCAATCATCAGCTACAAAGAACGGCTGATATGAAACAGGTCATTGAATCGACTAAGACCAATGCAGGAACAAGAAAGCTACCGATGACTGATGATGTGTTTCGCTGTTTCCAAGCAATCATTGAGGATAGAGAAAAACCGAGATTTGAGAAGATGATAGAAAGCCATACAGGCTTTCTTTTTTTGATAAGAATGACTTGCCACTGGTGGCAATGCATTGGCAGCATCGTTTGAATCATATGGTCAAACGATATAATGATATCTACCGTATTCAGATGCCAAATATCACACCACATATTTGCCGTCATACTTACTGCAGCAATATGGCCAAGTCAGGTATGAATCCAAAGACGCTGCAATACTTGATGGGGCATAGTGATATTGGGGCCACGTTAAATACCTATACCCATTTTGGACTGGAGGATGCAGAAGATGAACTCAAGAAGGTGGAAGAATTAGAAAATGCCAGAAAAGAACTGGAAAAGACCTCAGAAGAGAAACCAGTCTCACAGAGAATATTTCGAGCTATTTAACGATAGAAGAAACACATGCCCTGCTTCGGTGGGGCGATTTTTTTGTGCGATTTTATACCTAATAAGTACTGATTTATGGTATGATAGAGGAAATGTTTATAATAAAACCAGAGTAGTAATCACCCCCTATTCTGACTACGTTTGACGGCTTCAATATGCCACGATTTGCCACATTTTGCTTAAATCATTATATTTGTAACAATCTTCGTGCTTTCAGGAAGTAGGGCAAAACGTTGCAAAACACGGCAAATCAGAGCATTTTGAGAGGAGAAAAAAATATGATTAAGATACTTTTTGTATGCCACGGCAGGAGATAATATGAGTGCTTGTAAATGCAGTGTTTAAAGTGTTTGTCTGAATGGAAAGTGAGAATTTACTACCAATTTACTACTACGAAAAAATTATATGAAAAGACTTAGCACGATATAGAATGATTCTTCATGCGGAGGGTCATTCTTTTTTTGGTTTTAATGCTGCCCTTTTGCTATGGATATATTATAAGAAGCAAAGACCGCTTCGTACGAAAATGCGACAATAAATAGAAAAATGTAGCGTGAAGGTTTGCGGTTGCATTGGATAGGTTATAAAGATATAAGTTGGGTGAGACCTCGTTAAGGCAGAATATGTTTTGACAATGCGAGAGCAATATGCTAACATTATTGATAAATGTTAGCGTTTGATTTGCAAAGGCGGTGATTATATGTCGAGAATAGACAAATTGATTAAGAAAAATAAGGGATACATTACTTATAGTGAAGCGAAAAAATCAGGAGTTTCATATAATGATATTAAAAAAAAGATTATCTCTGGCGAAGTCATTAAAGAAGATACAGGGCTTTATAAACTTCCAGATATGTATGTTGATGAGTATTTCACTTTGCAATATCGTTATCCTAAAGGAATATATGCTTTAGAGACAGCCTTGTGGTTGCATGGATTATCATTAACAGTGCCATTTGAGCCTGTAATGAGTTTTCCCTATGGGACAAACACAAAGCTTATAAAAGAAGCTGGAGTTAAGCCTGTCATTTTGCGCTCTAATTATAGTGTTGGAATTGTGGAGGTGGCGACGCCGGGAGGGCAAAATGTAAAAGTATATGAAAAAGAAAGAACACTTGCAGAATGTTTACGACCTATCTACAAAATGGATGTGCAAATTATTGCACCAGCATTTAAATCATATGCAGTAGAAGGGAAAATCAATTATACGAAGTTGCTTAAGTATGCGAAGATGTTTAAAGTGGAGGATAAAGTATTATCTTACTTGGAGGTGATTGGATGAAATTTACAAATGCAAATAGCTTTAAAGCAAGAATTAAAAATATAGCTAAAGAAAAAGGCATTCCAGCACAACAGGTTCAGCAGAATTATTTGATTGAGCAAGTCTTGCGATTAATTTCAAAAAGTGGTTATCGGACGAGTTTCATTGTGAAAGGCGGATACCTTATTGGAAATATGATAGGTATAGATAAAAGGACAACAATGGATTTGGATATGACGCTAAAAGGTACTGATTTATCAGAGAGAACATTAATTGATATATTCAGAAAAATATTGGGTGACTCAGATGAGGGCTTTAAGTTTGTTGTGGACTCATTAAAACCTATTCGCAAAGATGATGATTATGGAGGCTTTGAGGTTAAGATTAGTGCATCATTTGATACTTTGAGAGAAGTTGTGTTTATTGATGTGACAACGGGAGATAAGATCACACCTAAAGAAATTGAATATTCTGTTAAGTCAATTTTCACTGGTGATGACATAAAGATATTGTCGTACAATCTTGAAACTGTATTGGCTGAAAAGTTGGAAACAATTATAAGCCGTGGAGGAGGTGGGACTAGACCACGTGATAGATATGATTTATTTACAATTTGGAAATTGTGGAAAGATGAAATTGACCTTGGAGTGTTGAAAGAAGCTCTAACAAATACAGCAGCCAAAAGAGGCACAAATGAAGAACTAGAAAATTGGAAGTTGCAATTAGAGATAATACGAGGTTCGGATTATCAAAAGTCATTGTGGGAGAGGTATCAGCGTAGTTTTAAGTATGCAGTAGATATTAGTTTTGAAGATTCGGTTGATGTAGTTGAAATAATCATGAGATCTTGGGAAACAATTAGTTTTAGAAAAGATGTGTGATTAAGTGGCTAGGTATTAATCTATATATTCTTGAATTATATAATCACAATGGGGAAAATGAAAAAAGGCAGATGGTCTGAAGAATTTTAAAGTAGAGTAAAGATGATATAATTATTGCAATTAGCAAATAAGATACATGAAAAATGTGAAAAGGAGAATGTTATATGGACTTGGAAATTGTTTCTCAATTAGCTGATTTGAAGAATTCAATTCTCTATGGTAATCGATTTTTTGTTTCAAATGACCCTTTTTTGTTAGAGTTTGAGAAATGTATAAGGCAAGACTTAGTATCTAAAAGTCCGAATTAGAATAACAATAAGTTACTCTGATGAAGAAATTGGATTTTTTGAAGATAATTTTGATGTTGATGATAGTAATTCAATTACAATAATTGCAGTTCAAGATTCGGTAGATGAAAGAATTAATTATTACCATGATACGCCAAATCAAGCGAAAATTAGTGTTGCTATCATCAGAAAACTGAATGTATTGTATTACTATGCACAGCGAATGCCCTCTAAGGAGGTCGACTTTAGGAAAACGAGTGGGTCGGGGAAAGTGTTAAATTACCTCATTCAACATAGCTTGGAAGCTTCTGGTATTAAGGAGAAAGATATACTCAAGAAAACAAAATTAGCAAATATTGTAAAAGATATAAATAGACAAATAGCAAGCTTGAATTCAATTACAGGAGACAAAGTACGAGCATATTTAGATACAGAGGCAGAGACAATAGTATGCAAAATGCTTGGATTAGGAGACGAAAATGGCAGGAAATTAGGATACTTAGGTGAAGGCATACAATATGCGTTCAATATTCTATTGCAGATTATAGAGATTATACATAATACAAAAATAACAAGAAAAGCAGAGGATTTTGAGGAGCGATTAATTAACCATAGTGGGAAAAAATTATTTCCGTTAATGTTAATATTGGATGAACCAGAAGTGCATCAGCACCCTTATAGACAAAGAAGTTTAATCAAGAAAATAGAAGCATTTATGAAAAATGAAAATTTGGTTTTTATCGGATTGTTAAAATCATTATTTGATATTGATGGAATTACTGGACAAATTTTTATTGCCACCCATTCACCGAGTATTTTGTTAAATGATTATAAGCAGTTTGTTAGAATTTACAAGCAACCCAATACGTCTCAGGATAGCATTAAAATAGTTTCGGGCAGCAAAATAGAATTAAGTGATAATTTGTATAAGCATTTACTAAGAAGCTTTGTTTATTTAAAAGAAGCAATGTTTAGCAAATATATTCTTTTCGTAGAAGGAGATACCGAAAATGGTGCAATGCCTGTTTTTGCAAGAAGAATGAATATTGACTTTGATGAGTTGGGAATAGGGTTAGTTAAATTAGATGGAGCAGATAGTGTAGAAAAGTGCATGAAACTATATCAAGAGTTTGGCATAAATACAGTTGCGCTCATAGATAAAGATAAAAGAGCATCATATAGCCATTTGACAGGAATTTCATTTACAAAGGGACAGGATTTTGAGGAGGATGTTTATGATAATTTTATTCTGAAAGATTATATGAATTATAATTATCAAGTAGGCAAAATTGGTGCTTTTGTGAATATCTTAGGTAGGTATGGAATTTCTTTTAATGTGCAAGAATACCAAGAGGATCAAGAGAGTATAGAAATAGATGAAACCTTACAAAAACAGATTATGTGGGATGAAAAAGGCAGTGAATTAAGCGTTTTGAGGAGTTCTAAAAACACATTAAAATCAGCATCACTAGCTGAGTATGTGACAACTATTCCACAAGTGTTTGAAAGAATTATAAAAAAGATTGCTAGAGAGGTGAAGCGATGATGTTGGAAGACTCAATTCGAGAAAAACATTCTGGCGATGAAGAACACTTGGAATTTATTTTTTCGGATGATAAAAAGATAATTGTGACAGCACCTGCGGGATGCGGAAAAACAACAGCAATGGTGAGCAAAGTAGCAAGGGAAATTAGTGTGGGAAATATAGCAGCAAACAAAAAAGTGCTTGCGCTGACATTCAGTGTGAATGCTGCAATGAAAATCAAGGATTCGCTTAAGGCACTATTGCCAGATTTAGTTGATAATAAAGAGACATTTCTTGCTAAAGTAGATATTGCCAATTATCACAATTTTGCTATGCGAATATTATTCAAACATGGTTATACTTTAAATAGTGAATTTGTAAAACTGTCAGAGTTTAGGGTAGTTGATGATAGTAGCGAAATAATAAATACATTTCTTACAAGTTCTGATGGTATTAAGCTGAAAAATTTGGATGATGCTGTTAAAGACTCAGGTAAAGAGGCGGTATTAGCTGCGCTAAATGATTATTGGGATATTCTCAACAGAAAATTGGTAACTAATCATATTATAACTTATAATGGGATTTTAGTATCTGCTATTAAGTTATTAATGAAATGTCAGATTTCCTCGTTTTATAAAGAGTATTATAGAATGATAATAGTTGATGAGTTTCAAGATACAAATATGCTTGGATACTTACTAATTAAGAAACTGATAGGTGACAATATTGTGGTTTTCTTAGGTGATGATATCCAAAAAATATATGGATTTTTGGGAGCAGTTGATGGTATTTTTGATATGTTTATAGAGTCTTATCCGATCACACAAGTGGCTTTCCATAATAATTACAGATTTGATACAAATCAGAGAATGAAGGATTTAGATTTATTGATTAGGGACTGTGCTGAAAATTATAGACCATCTGAATTAGAAGCGACAATTCTATTGAAGAATTTGAATGACGATGAAGAGGAGGATGCATTTGTTGTTCGAGGTATTGATAAAATTGTTTCCGATTCGGAAGATAAGGTGGCGGTCTTGGTTAGAGCTGGATGGCAAGGCGATTCAATTGCTTCAAAATTGGATGAACAGAATATTAAATATTTTAATGCGTTGTTCAAAGAATCGGATTCTGAATATTTAGATTTTTATAGAGTGGCAATTGAGGAGTTCCATAGAGAAGTACATGGTAAGGCAGTTCGTAAAAATTTACAAAAATGTTTGGAGGGTGTAAGAAGTAGGGAACATGAGATATATAACCAAGGTAATAGAAAATTTATTTTTGATGCTATGTATACATTGTTGGAAGTGTTGTTTACGACATCCAAAGAATGGGAGGGGACTTCGGTAGATAGATATGAAAGTATAGATTTCACATTAGGAAATAAAGGATTGAAACGAATGATGGAATTTATTGATGAGAGGGTAGTCCTAACAACAATACACTCAGCAAAAGGGCTTGAGTGGGAATATGTTATTATACCTAGGCTCAATGGTTATGCCTTTCCTGTTACGCCTATATGTAAAGCATGTAGTGCCGAAAATAGTTGCAATAGTGGATTTGATTATTGTAAATTTTTGTATGCAGGATCTGCAAAGAAAAAGTTTTTAGAGGAATTAAGTGTTTTGTATGTTGCAGTTACTAGGGCAAAGAAAGATGTGTTTATGACAGTTAATACTGGATTAAATCAATATAATTATCCTAAAAGGGTTAGTTGTTTGATTAATTTAGAAGGAATAATAACAGCGGATTATGAATGGGAAAATCTATTTCAATGATGGCAATTTAAAATTTAATGATAGAACTTACGAATAATAGAGGGTAGTAAAATGGGCTGGTTTCTGAAGGTGAAAGAAGGATTTGGTATTAAATATGCAAAAATTGTAGCGATCATTATAGTAGCATTTTTTGCCGTATACTATCATAACCATATATTAGAAATATTAAAAATATTGTTAAAAAGAATAAAGGAATATCCGCTGGCGTTGTTTTTTATTGCTATATGTATAATGTTTAATTACTTGTTTAAAAAAAGTGATAAATTATCGAACGAAGAAATGGAGGAATATTATACTCAGAGAACAGAGTATAAAAAAGATTATCACTCCAAAAGTTACGTAGGCATCAGTTTTGTTGCGTCAGAGAGGGGAAAAACAGGGAGTAGAGAGATAGTTTTACGAGTAAATAATGAAAGTTTGGCTCCGTTGGAGTATATTAATGGAAATATGAATTTGTATAAAAGAGATCCTGAATATAAATGTTGTAAGATAGGCGAAATTCCATTTGAATACGGCAAATTGAAAGGAAACACTAGAGGGGCTATAACGAAGATTGAATTAACAGACGACATAAGATTTTGGGATGAATTTGATATACATATAAAAAATATGAAACATGATGAAAAAGAGGAGGAGGTAGACATAGATTTATCGGGGTGCCGTTTTATAAGAAACCATGGTTGGATATTTCGTTATTATGATATGTATGATAATAGAGTTTTGGGTATTAGAACTAAATACAATTTGTGCTGGTTGAAAAATGAATTGAAAAAAATAGGGATATTTATTCGTTTCCATTGTAGGCAGCAAGTGTATTTTTTTGGAGTGCCCAGCAAAGAAAAAATGAGAGAACTCAGGAAAGAGCAAAGGCGTAAGTGGTTTATTAGACTGCTAGTGGTATTATTAGGGGTCGGAGTGAGTGGGTTGATTATAGTGTCTTTTTTGCAATTTTTCAAGTTTTCATTCTTTTCTTTATATGAGATAGGTACATATATAACTAAGTGGTTAGATATAAAATTGCCAGCGCAATAATGGAAAATTTGTAGTTAGATTGAGAGTCTTTTTGAAGACCGTTTGTTTGTAATTCGAGCGAACGGTTTTTGAATAGAATGTTGTATATAAATGATTAGTGAGAATGATTTATGTTGTGAAGATGAGGCGACAGGGCAGCCTGTCGCCTCATCTTCACAACATCGAAATACCAGCGTTTATAATGGGTATTAAAATTAACAATAAATCAGTAGCGTCAAAAGCTAGAAGTACTTTTTTGAATTCAAAGCAGCTTAAGATTAAGGCGGTAATATATATTTTATTGTAGAAAATAAGAAGAGTAGGGATAACCACAAGATTAACAGCAGCACATGCAGACGCAAGACCTGCAATTGTTTCAATTTCACGTTTTTTCTTTTGAAATTACATATAGAGAAGCAATTACCTATCGCAAATTGACAGGAAATGTAGTTCATAAAAACAGTTGGAGCGATTTAACTGTAGATGTTTATATTGTGCTGTGATACAGGGTGTCGTTGAGAAATCAGCGGCACTTTTATATATTAAAGAATAAGAAGGAATGCTATGTTTAATGGAGAGAATGGATTGAAGGTGGCAATTTATGTAAAAGAATTTTCAAGAAAGGAAAGTGAATTATTTTCAGATAAGAATCAAATGAGGATATGTCAAGAATTCATCAAAATTCATAAAGAGTGGATAATGTTTAAAGAATATCATGACGAATATTCGAAGAAGATTAATTTACCACAATTGGAGAAACTTCTTACAGATGGGGAAGAAAGACAGCTTGATTGGGTTATTACATCTGAAGCAGAACGATTTGGCAAAGATGTAGAAGCTGCTTATCAAAATTCGAAGAAATTATTGGGCTTAGGGATTGGCGTTATATTTATAAAGGATGACATTAATACTAAAGAACTTATTGGAATGATGAAACTAGGAATCATGTCGCAAATGTCGAAAAGTAAAAAACAGTTACAATCAGAACGTATAAAGGAGGGATTAAAAAAGAAAAGGACAGAAGTGATAAGTAGAAATTAATTATGAAGCAGAAATCTATGTGTAAACAGAGCATGTAGATAGTAATCATCCCTAACTAACAATAGGGGATTTTTTATTTGCGAAAGAACATGAGGAACAAGTATGAATCAGAATAATAATTCAAAACACATACTGAATGTTCCCGTTTGGGAGAAATTCAATTTGACAATTAATGAAGCAACCACCTATTTCAATATAGGTGAAAAGAAGTTGCGGAAATTAATTGATGAACATATGGAGGCAGGGTTTGTCATCCAAAACGGAGTAAAGATATTAATCAATAGGAAGAAATTCGAAGAATTTCTAAATGAAACTACAAGTATTTAAGGATTATACAGTTGGAAAGCAGGCGAAGCAATGATATAATATTGGTATATAGTGCTAAGGCTTTCGCAAGTTGAAAGGAGCGATATTATGAGTGAAAAACGACGAGATAGTAAGAATCGTATTTTACGAAGTGGAGAAAGCCAACGCAAAGATGGA
>JGI994J12354_10003697_pt1 | contig 14147 bp, 12 predicted proteins | sample IntmicLarv3ML3BL_FD_12354 | JGI IMG/M metagenome (IMG submission 12354)
TTATTGCAGTACAAAGCCGGGCACTGTTGTGGCGGGGCCTGCCCGCATATGTGATGTCTGTGGAAATGACGAAAGGAATGTACTGGCATATGTTGTTAAAGAAAGCGACATTCCGCACAAGAAAGGCGCGAAAATAGCCACGGTTTTGCCTACAAAAGACGAGCAAGGCTATACGGTTTACAAATGTACAAGCTGTTTGGCGGAATTTCGAACCGATTTTGTGCAAAAACTCGGCAGTACAACCGATTCCAAACCTGTTGCGGAAATTTCATTGTCAAACAATAACGCTGAGGGCGCGGGAAAAGCCATCTTCGGCACCACGGTAATCAAGAATGACAAAAAAGTGTTCGAAGCGATGGTTATATCGCCGGTTGATGAAGATGAAACGGAAGTTTTGCAAAAAGTGACAGCGGTTATCAGCGCAGCAACCATCGTCGGGGCGGTGGCTGAAGAATATGATACCATCGCTTTCAATCTGGGCGGTGCAATCATCAATGTGCCTGTCGTCGCTTTGAGCAATTTGGGCGGAACCGGCGTATCTGTGGAAGTCACCTCTGTGGAGATGGAAGGGGCTGTGCGGGCTTTCAATGTTGGCTTCTTTGTGCAGGACGATCCGGAGAACATCACGGCTGCTCAATTTGAAGAAGGGACAGTTGTGCTGGCTGTTGTATCAGAGGCACCCGAAAGTGACTTCATTGCATATTTTCAAGCGGAAGGGGAAGAGCCTCTTGCTTTGGAATCTGTTTTCATCTATGAAGAAGGCGTTTTTATGATTCCTTTTGTCGGAAACGGTGTTTATTACATTGCGTTTGAATAGTTACGATACAAAAAAGACTGCCGTACGGCAGCCTTTTTTGTATCGCATAGTCAGTCCTTATCAAAGAAGGTGCTGAACAGGGGAATCGCAAAGAAAATCAACCAGCCGGGATGCCAAAGGTGGCAGTAAAAGCCTAAAATGAGGTAAATCAACACCAGCGCTACGGGTGAAGTGAGGATGCGTTTGGGCGTGCGATATTTATCGGGCATGTAGTAAATCGGGATGGTTAAAAACAATAACCAGCTTGGGTGCCACAGATGCATGAAAAAGCCCATGCACAAATATAAAAGCGTGATAAAGATGGGGTAGTTGGCTTTGTTAATAAAGCGTTTTGCTTTCTTTGCCTCGTTTTCAATTTCCGCTTTGTATTTGAAATAGCTGCGTTCCTCGCCATCCTGCAGCGCTTCCACGGTGGTGTTATAGGCCTTGGCAAGCGCGACCCACTGCAAGGGGGTGGGTTCCTTTTCGTTTTCTTCCCAGGCTTCCACATCTTCCTTTGTCACGTTGATCTTTGCCGCCAATTCGACCTTGTTCAGGCCGTTTTCTTTGCGAAGCGCGCGCAATTTTTCCGCCATATGTTCTGTCATCTTCTTTCGCCCCTTTCCATGCACCCATTGTAGCGCGGTTCGTAAGGATTTACAAATAAAAACAAATGACAATTCCATTAGAAAATGATGAGACGATTTTGTATTGACAAAGGTTTGCAAGGCATAGTAAAATTATTAGTTGTGTGTGTTCAGAGCACAGTTTTAGGAGGACATTGAATGCTGCCTGATATCGGTTCCGCGGAATTTAAAAATCTTTTGCATGAAGAAGTGCAAAAGCGGCGTACTTTCGCTATCATCAGCCATCCCGACGCGGGCAAGACCACGCTGACGGAGAAGCTTTTGCTTTATGGCGGAGCCATACGTCAGGCGGGTAGCGTGAAGGCGAGGAAAGCCGAGAGGCACGCCACCTCCGATTGGATGGAGATTGAAAAGCAGCGCGGTATTTCCGTTACTTCCAGCGCTATGCAGTTTGAGTTTGACGGCTGTCGCATCAATATTTTGGATACCCCCGGACATCAGGATTTTTCGGAGGATACCTACCGCGTGCTTGTGGCGGCGGATGCCGCTGTGATGCTCATCGACGCGGCGAAGGGCGTGGAAACGCAGACCATCAAGCTGTTCAAAGTGTGCCGCATGCGCAATATTCCGATTTTTACCTTTGTGAACAAGATGGACAGGGCTGCGAAAGACCCCTTTGGACTGATGGAAGAGCTTGAACAGGTGCTGGGCATCCGCTCCTGCCCGATCAATTGGCCCATCGGCGTGGATGGGGACTTTCAGGGCGTGTATCACCGTGATACGAAATGCGTGGAGCTTTACCATGGCGGCAATCACGGCAAATCCATGGTGGAAAAGCAAGTGATCGCCCTTGGTGACAAGGATATCGGCAAATACCTTGAAAAGCACTATTTGAACCGCCTGAAGGATGAAATCGAGCTGCTGGATGTGGCGGGCGACGCCTTTGATATGGAGAAGGTGCGGCAGGGCGAATTAACGCCGCTGTTCTTCGGTTCGGCCGTGACAAACTTCGGCGTGGAGCCGTTTTTGGAAAGATTTCTCAAGTTTACGCCGCCGCCCTTGCCCCGCATGAGCGATGAAGGGCTGATTCAGCCCGAGGATCCGCATTTTTCGGGCTTCATCTTCAAAATTCAAGCGAACATGAACCCCGCCCACCGCGACAGACTGGCATTTTTGCGCATTGTCAGCGGCGCTTTTGAAAAGGGCATGACGGTATGGCATTCGGGCAGCAATAAAGAAATGACATTAAAGCAGCCCCAGCAGTTTATGGCGGATGAACGGGAAGCCGTAGAGGAGGCTTGGGCGGGCGATATTATCGGCCTGTTCGACCCGGGAATATTCAACTTGGGCGATACTCTGGCCGTGGGGCGCAAGTTTCACTATGAAAACATCCCCGTTTTCGCGCCGGAGTTTTTCGCCCGTGTGCGCCCCTTGGACAGCATGAAGCGCAAGCAGTTTGTGAAGGGCATATCCCAGCTTTCGGAAGAGGGCGCGATCCAAACCTTTACAAGAGATGAAACGGGCCGCGAGGAATTTATCGTGGGCGTCGTGGGCGTACTGCAGTTTGAAGTGCTGGAGCATCGCTTGAAATCCGAGTATCAGGCGGATTTGGTGATGGAAAACCTCTCCTATCGCTTTGTGCGCTGGATCACAAAAACGCCGAAGCCGGTGGAAGATTTGAAGCTGACCTCCTCCAGCGCCCGTGCTGTGGATAACCGCGATAACCCCGTCCTGCTGTTTGAAAACGAATGGTCCATTCGCCTGGCGCAGGAAAATAACGAAGGACTTGAACTGGCTGACACCCGCAGCCGCTAAACGCGCCGACGGAGTCGCCGCTTTCGAACAAATGCCGGCATTTGTTCGAGATTTTCCCTCTCGCACTGTAAAAACCTATGGTTTTTACGGTCGTTTGTTCGGGTAAGGAAAGAATTCTTTCAGAATTCTACGAAAACCACCGCGCATGTCGCTGGTTTTCGAACTGAAATCGGAGGACTACGACGCTCTGCCCCTCCTGAAGGCTGTTTTTATCTGAGCCATTTAGACTGTTGACTGAAGAAAAGAGGAAGTATTTTGATTCGAGAAGATATTCGCAACATTGCTATCATTGCCCACGTTGACCACGGCAAGACCACCCTGGTGGATCAGATGCTCAAGCAGGGCGGTGTTTATCACGAGAACCAGCAGACGGTGGATCGCGTGATGGATTCCAACGATCTGGAGCGGGAACGGGGCATTACGATTCTTGCCAAGAATACCGCCGTTCACTACGGCGATACGAAAATCAACATTGTGGATACCCCCGGCCATGCCGATTTCGGCGGCGAGGTGGAGCGCGTTCTTAAAATGGTGGATGGCGTTTTGCTGCTGGTTGATTCCTTCGAAGGCCCCATGCCCCAGACCCGCTTTGTGCTGCAAAAGGCGTTGGCACTGAAACTAAAGGTGCTCGTTGTTATCAACAAGGTGGACAAACCGGATGCCAGATGCGACGAAGTGGTGAACGAAATTCTGGATTTGTTCATTGATCTGGAGGCGGACGAATCCATTATCGAAACACCGATTCTCTACGTTTCTGCAAGACGCGGCGTGGCGACGCTGGATTTAAGCGAGGAACCGCAGGACTTGCGTCCGCTGTTCGATGCCATTTTGAAGTATATTCCCGCCCCCGAAGGTGAAATGGAAGGCCCCGCCCAGGTGCTGATTTCCACCATCGATTATAATGATTATGTGGGACGTATCGGTGTCGGGCGCATTACCCGCGGCACGCTGAACGAGGGGATGATGGTCGTATCCGCCAATGAGGAAACGGGCATCACGTCTAATCAATGGCGTTTGACAGGCCTGTTCAGCTACGATGGCTTGAAGCGCACGCCCACCAAATCCATTTCCATGGGCGATATTGTGGCGCTTAGCGGCAAGGAGGATTTATCCATCGGCGATACCGTGTGCGATCCTTCCGCGCCGGAAAGCCTGCCCTTTGTGAAAATTTCAGAGCCCACGGTAACGATGACCTTCTCTGTCAACGACAGCCCTCTGGCAGGGCGCGAAGGAACTTATGTGACGAGCCGCCACCTGCGCGCCCGCCTCATGCGCGAGCTGCAGACGGATGTGTCCCTTCGTGTGAACGATACAGATACCACAGATTCCTTTGAAGTCTGCGGACGCGGCGAATTGCACCTTTCCGTTTTGATAGAGAACATGCGCCGCCAGGGATATGAATTTCAGGTTTCGAAGCCGCAGGTTTTGTACAGGGAAATCGACGGCGAAAAATGCGAACCCATTGAGCGCCTTGTGGTGGATACGCCCCAGGCTTCGGCAGGCGCGGTGATTGAAAAAATCGGCCGTCGCCGCGGTGTTTTGGAAAGCATGTCCGGGCTTGACCGTGTGCGCCTTGAGTTCCTTGTTCCTTCCCGCGGGCTGTTCGGCTACCGATCGGAGTTTATGACGGATACCCGCGGCGAAGGCATCATGAGCGCCGTGTTCGAGCGCTATGAGCCCGTGAAGGGCGATATCCCCCATCGCAATGTGGGCGCGCTGGTTTGCTTTGAAACGGGCGTTTCCACCAACTACGGCCTCTTCTATGCCCAGGAGCGCGGCAGCCTGTTTGTGAACGCGGGCTCGAACGTGTACGCGGGCATGATTTGCGGCCAGAATGCCAGGCCGGATGATCTGGTTGTGAACATCTGCAAGATGAAGCACGTTTCAAACATCCGTAACGCGGGCGCCGCGGAGGATAATATGCGCCTGATATCGGTTCATCCGCTGACGCTGGAAGAATGCCTTGAATTCATTGATGATGATGAATTGCTTGAAATCACGCCCCAAAACCTGCGCATGCGCAAGCGCATTTTAGCCCATGAAATCCGCGCCAGAGCCTTAAGCCGCGCGAAGGGATAAAAGAATTTTTACGAGCGGATACCTAAAAAGGTATTCGCTTTATATTTAAAAAGATATTGACATCCCGCCCGCTTAGGCTTACAATACTCTCAACATAGAAAAAGTTCTATGGCATAGAAAATTCTTGATTTAAGGGGGCGCTTAGGTGACATTGTTTGAAATGCTGCCGATTTTCAAGGCGCTGGCGGATGAGACAAGGCTTCAAATTTTAACCATGCTGGAAAATGGGAAGATGTGCGCCTGCCGCATCAACGATCAGTTCGATTGCTCGCAGCCGACCATCTCCTATCATATGCGCCTTTTAACGGAGGCCGGCCTGGTGACGGCGACCCGCGAAGGGGCGCTTGTTTGCTACGAGCTGACATCCTGCGCGTATAAGGCTTTGCGCGATTTTGCCAATGCCATTGAAAGAGAAGAGGCTGTATAGATGGAGACCATACTGAAGCTGAATGGCATTCATAAGGAGTTTGGACAGGGCGATGTGCTGAAGGGTATCGATCTGGAAGTGGAGAAGGCCGAATTTTTGACCCTGCTCGGGCCTTCAGGCTGCGGAAAAACGACGACGCTGCGCATTATCGCGGGGCTTGAAAGCCCGAGCCAGGGCCGCGTGTTTTTAGATGGCCTGGATGTGACGGATTTGCCGCCCGAAAAGCGCAGCGTGAACACCGTGTTCCAAAATTACGCGCTGTTTCCGCATATGAACGTGGAAAAGAACATTGCTTACGGCTTGAAATTGCGGGGCATAAAAAAAGAAGCCATTGCCGAAAAGGTAAAAGCCGCGTTGAAGCTTGTACAATTAGAAGGCTATGAAAAACGGACGCCCGCGCAATTATCCGGCGGGCAAAGGCAGCGCGTGGCCATCGCGCGGGCGATTGTATTGGAGCCCAGCGTGCTATTGTTGGATGAGCCTCTCGGGGCGCTGGATTTGCAGCTGCGGCGGCAGATGCAGGTGGAATTAAAGAAGCTGCAGCAGGCTTTGGGCATCACCTTCATCTATATCACCCACGATCAGGAAGAAGCCTTGAACATGTCCGACCGCATCGGCGTGATGAAGGACGGGTTGATTGAGCAGTTGGGCACGCCGCAGGAAATCTACGAGCATCCGCAAACACCCTTTGTGGCGGGGTTCATCGGGCAAACCAATGTGATTCCCTGTGAAATCGCGGGCGAAAATGAAATTGCGATCGGCGGCGAGCGTGCCAAGGTGGATACACAGGGCTTTGCAACAGGTGAAGCCGCGCTTTTATGCCTGCATACGGAGCGTGTGCGCTATGGCGCGGGTGAGGGCATCAGCGGCAAGATGGTGGAACAGCACTACGCTGGCGGCTCACAAAGGGCTGTCATCGCGCTGAAAACAGGGCAGGAAATTGTCGCCATTTCGCAAAGTGAAAAGCCTGTTTTGCCAGGAGATGAAGTGAAGGTGTGGTGGCAGTCCGGCATGGCAGCCCTGGTAAGGGAGGCGCAGCCTTGAAAAAGCATGAAAGCCGCGCCGCCACATGGATGCTTTTGCCGATGGGCCTGTGGGCAGCCGTGTTCGTAGGGCTGACGCTGATGTACGTTATCGGAATCAGCTTTTTGAGGGGAAACAACGCCATGGGCATGACGGCGGAAGTGACGCTCGATAATTACGCAAAGCTGATGAAGCCCATGTACCTGAAAATTTTGTTTTCAAGCCTTAGGCAGGCGCTTTGGACGAGTATTTTCTGCTTGCTGGTAGGATACCCTTTCGGGTATTACATGGCGAAGACATCAAAGCGCATGCGCGGCATATTGATGATGCTCGTCATGGCGCCTTTTTGGACAAACGCGCTGATTCGCATCTACGGCTGGCGTATTCTCTTGATGGCTGATGGGCCGATCAATTTGCTGCTGCTGAATCTGGGCATCATCGGCGAGCCGCTGAAATTGTTGTATCAGGAAGGCACGGTTATTTTCGGTATGGTGTACGCACTTTTGCCGTTTATGATTTTGCCCAGCTACACGGCATGCGAAAAGCTTGATCCCTCCGTTATGGAGGCGAGCCGCGATTTGGGCGCGAAGCCCTGGCAGGCGTTTTTGACCATTGCCGTGCCGCTGACAATGTCGGGCATTATGGCGGGCTGCCTGCTAGTATTCATACCGGCTATCGGCTTGTTTTTCATAAATGATTTGCTGGGCGGCAGCAAGATGACAAGCATTGGCAACCTGATTAAGGATGTGCAGAAAACCCGCGATTTGCCGCTTATGGCGGCGCTGTGCGTGGTGCTTTTATCAGTGGTGGGCCTGCTTTTGTACACCTACCAAAAACTCGGCGGCAAAGCCGGCGACTTGAATGTGTTTTGAGGTGAAGCGAATGAAGAAAAAACCGGTTTTATCCCCTGTTTTCATGTCGCTGGTGCTTGTTTTCCTCTACCTGCCGATTATCGTTGTGGTGGTTTTTTCCTTCAACGCGAACCAGGCGCGCAACCCCACTGTTTTTACGGGCTTTACCTTTGAATGGTATCGCGATTTGTTTCAAAACACGCGAGGATACTGGGATTCGCTTTTTGTAAGCATGGAGCTGGCGCTCTGGTCATGCCTTATCGCCGTGGTGATCGGCTCTATCGGCGCGGTGGGCATGGCGCGCAAGATGGCTACGGGCAAGGTGAATGCCATATGGAAAATCGCCGAGGGGATGACGAGCGTTCCGATTATGATTCCCGAAATTATTCTGGGGCTTTCGTTTATGGCGGTGTTTTATTTCGCCAAGGTACCCATGGGGATGTTCGCCCTGGTATTAAGCCATGCTACTTTTTGCATCCCCTATGTGTTCATTGTGGTGAAGGGGCGTATGGCCGGACTGGATCCCGCACTTTCAGAAGCGGCAAGGGATTTGGGCGCCAATGAAAAGCGCGTGTTCTTTGATATCACCCTGCCCCTGATTCGCCCGGCCATCATCTCCGGCGCGATCCTCGCCATCGCCATGAGCCTGGATGATTTCATCATTTCCGTCTTTCTGGCCGGGCCCCAAACGGTGACGTTGCCGCTGAAGATTTACTCCAGCGTTAAAACAGGCGTTTCTCCGCAGGTCAACGCCCTTTGCACGCTGATGCTGGCCGCTGTGTTCCTGTTTGTCGGGCTGGCGCAGCTCATGGGTAAAAAGGAAAAGGATGCCGTATAATCAAGCGAAGCTTGAACGGAATATAAATGAAGGAGAACTTGAAAATGAAAAAATGGCTTAGTATCCTACTCGCAGTCATGCTGCTGGCCCCGACTTTGACGCTGGCCGAGAACGCAGAAGAAAAAGTGCTGAACATTTACACATGGGAAACGTATATTGATGATGCGACGCTGGCGAAATTTGCGGAACAGACGGGCATTAAAATCAACTACGCGCCTATGGGTTCCAATGATGAAGCGATCGCGAAGCTGCAAATGAACGGCGGCAGCGAATACGATATCGTGCTGGTGAGCGATTATGTGGTGGATATTCTGCGCAAGGCGGAGCTTTTGCACGAGTTGAACAAGGATAACGTTCAAAATTACGCGAACCTGAACCCCGCTTATGTGAACCAGTTTTATGATCCCGACAACGCTTACGCAGTGCCTTATATGGCCGGCTCGCCGCTGATTGTATACGATAAAGAAAAGATCGGCTTCGAGATTACGGGCTATGAAGATTTGTGGGATGAACGGCTTAAGGACAATGTGGTACTGATTGATGACGCGCGCGTTATTGTCGGCATTACATTAAAAACGTTAGGGGAATCCTTTAATGTAACGGAGCCTGCCGTTTTGGAAAAAGCCAAGGAAAAGCTCATGGGACTGCATAAAAATATCCATGCCTTCGATTATGATACCCCTTATAATATTCTCCTCTCCGGGGAAGCGAACGTGGCATTCATGTTTACGCCGCAGGTGCAGACGGCCATGGATGGCAATCCCGATTTAAGTGTATGCTATCCCAAGGAAGGGCTGGGCTTCGGCATCGATTGCATGCTGATTCCCGTGAACGCGCCCCATCCGAAAAACGCGGAGATGTTCCTGAATTTCATGATGCAGCCGGAAATCGCGGCGAACTGTGCCATGGTGCAGGCCTATATGAACCCGAACCTGGCAGCTGAGCAATTCTTGCCGGAAGGTTATTTAAACAATCCTGTTTTGTTCATTCCGCAGGAGAAGCTGGGCACGCCCGAAATCATTCACGATGTGGGCGAAGCGGAAGCGATTTACCAGGAAATTTGGACAGAGTTCAAGGCTCAGTAAGCATCTTTAAAAAAAGCCGCCTTTGGGCGGCTTTTTAGCGCGTCGACAAAGTCGACGCTTTCGAACGAATGCCGGCATTCGTTCGAGGATTTCCCTCTCTGCACCGCACAATCTTCGATTTTGCGGCCGTTTGTTCGGGCAAGGAAAGAATTTCTTCGAAATTCCAACGAAAATCACCGCGAGGGAGGAAGACGGAGCGGGCGAACACAGTTCGCCCCTACGATTCCGATTAGGTGAAGGAATTGAGCGCCACCTGTGGTGGATGAAGCGAAATGGATGAATCCACCGAAACGAGCCATGCAAACGCGCGGCGAACAAACCAAATCCTTGATTTGGTTTGTTCGCCGGAAAAAACCGAATGCCGTAGCCGAGGTGACGGAGATGAGCGCCGCCAGTGGCGGAAAAAGCGATTCGTAGGAATCAATCGAAACGAGCGGTGTGAGCGGCAGCGAAACACAGAGAAGATTGAGATTGCGGATATCGAAGCATTTCATGGCCGAAAAGCGTGTTGGAGGAGTCTTTGAGGGAAGGCGTAGCCTGACTAAGCGTAGAAGTTGCGAAGCAACTGAACGCTGCAGTCACGCGCAAGCAAAGCGCAGGGCGTGACCGATAATCGTGACAAGCAATGCAAACATTAGTGAAGCATTGCGTCGATTGAGATTGCGGATTTTTGACCCTCCGAGACCTCCCGGGGGTTGTTGATGGCCTGAACCCGCACATTTAAGTGGCTTCTATGTGGAAAAAACGGCGCTCTCGATCGTCTTATTAGCAAAGGGAGGTTTTTGAGATGAAAAAGAAGACATTTGTGATTCTTGCTTTACTGCTGATGTGCATTGCGGCCTTTGCCAAAGCGGATGTGTGGGAGGCGGAAAAGAACGCGCTCTTATACGATTTTGAGGCGATGTATGGGCCCATGTACAAATGGGATTTGTCCGTCCGGGCGGAGTATGCCATGTTCGATTTCGGGGGCGGATTCAATGTTTTGCCGGAGGAAGGCGATCTGGCACAGGAACGGGCGCTGGAGGCGGCACAGGCGGCGATTCAAGCGCGCTTCAACCTCTCCGATGAGCAGCTGGCGGCCTATGACCCGTATTTCGCTTTTGAGCAGACGCACATTCGCGCCTGGGAAGTCCTATTCTACAACAAAGAAAAGGAAAAGAAATCGATTCTCACAGGCTATGGCGTAAAGCTCCGCGCCGATAACGGCGAGGTGATACGCGCGTTTGAAGTGGAGGAAACGGAATATGTCTTTGCCACGCCAAGCGCGATGGCACAAGAAGATGAGAGGGATCGGATGGGCTTATATGAGGATTACAAAATAAAAAGGGAATTCCAAATTCGTTACGGCGACGAAGCCCTCTGGCCGCCGGAGGCATGGGCAGAGCTTAAGGAGCGTTCATCAAGGCCCTATCTGTACGCGCTTCCCGGGGACGGGGATATGACTATGGAAGAAGCGACAGGGCGGCTTATCGAGATATTAACGGTGTTGGGTGTCAAGGAGGAAGCGCTCAAGGATGCCTATACCTCCTATGTTTTTCTTGATAATGGGGACCGCCGTTTTTGGGAGATGCGGGTTTATATCGATACGGAAATTCTGTTCACAAGCGATGAAAATTACATAATACAGCTTGACGCTAAAGAGGGGATCGTTCTTTTTGTGGCGCTTCCCGGCAGAGCCAACGGTTAAAAAGGAGGAGAAAGAATGAAGAAGTTGCTTATTTGCCTATTGGTGTGCGCCTTAATCACGCCCGTCGCCTCGGCGCGGATCATTTCGTATACCCAGGAGGAATTGGATGCCTTCAGGGGAAAACAGGCATGGATATACTGCGATGAAGGGCTTTCGCCCGCCCACGGCCTGATGATCGAATACGATCGCCCTTGGGCGCTTTATCTAAATGGTACGCCTGTCACGATACGCATAGCGCGAAACGGCGATGGCCCCTATGGTGGGCATGCGGAGGTGGAAATAGGAACCGTGGGCGAGGGCGGTGCGATTATCAATATGCCGATTATGTATTTAAGTTTTGAAGAGATACCCGCTGTACAGGCAAGTGTTTTCAAGGGCGATCCGCTTTATGGTGATACGCATATGGCAAGCAAGCAGCTTCTTTACGTTGAAGCGGATACCGAATTGACGGTCTACGGGAAGTACGACAGCGAATATGGCGGCTGGGCGCACGTCAAGGCAGGTGATCAATTGGGATATATCTTTTTTGAAGATTTGGTGCTTGAGGATGAAACGGCGCGGGTTTTGCGGGTGAATGAGCCCAAAGCCTATACGATGATGACCCAAAAGAAGAACGCGGCTTATATCCATCTGAATGATGAAAACAGGCGGCTGATTGAGGAGAGAGGCGGCTACGATAAATTGACGCTGGAGGACAAGGCCGCTCTGTCGCAATTGGAATTGGCGCTTGGTGAGGACTATCTTTACGTGGTGAATCTCTTGCCGGGCGAAGGCGATATCCCAATGGAAGAAGCGGTGGAACTGGCTAAAAAGGCGTTTATAAGTGTCTGCGGGGTAGACGAAACGTTTTTGGCGGATTTTGAACAAAGGTACTCCTTTTTTGAGAACCCGGGGCAGGAGCCGGGTGTGAAAAAATGGGTAGTGGAATTTTTGGATAATGGCCAAAGAAGCGGTATGTACCGCTATTTCATGGTGAAGATGATCGGTTCCACAGGCGAAATTGTTGAAACGAGCAGCAGAGAGGCTGTATTTCCGATGCAACAGGAGTGGGCCGAATTCACTGATGAAGAATACATCGAACCGGAAAGCGGTTTTGATCAAAGATGGAATGAATTCATCGCGAAGTACGGCCCGGAATGGGATTGGGGCATTGAAGTCTGGGCGGAATTGGGAACACCGTATGACACGCTGCCCATTGAGGGGGAAATAACGCAGGAAGCGGCGCTTCAAAAGGCGTTTGATTACATTCTTGCTGAAGTTGAAGTGCCCGAAGGGGAATTTGATGATTACTTTGTGCGCTATCATTTTTCAGATATGGAGGGACAGCGCTTTTGGGATGTTATCATCTACCCCGGCAAGAACCCGGACAAAGGGGGCAATCTGTATTACAGCGTCCGCATGGATTCGGTAACGGGGGACTTGCTTGAAACCATTGCTCTACCGGGCACGAGCAACGGTTGAAAATTTGAGAGCAGCGAAAATTCGCTGCTCTCTTTCTATTACCGTGGGGCTATGGTATAATCTTCTTAGAGGTGAGACGGATGGATGAAATCAGGCTGATTAAGCCCACCATGGAATATGCCGAGGAAGTGATGGCGTTTCGGCGGGCTTTGCTCGACACGAACGCCGATTTTGCGGGCTGCGGAAGCCTGAAGTACTGTTTGACGGCGGAAGAATGGTTTGAAAAGCTTAAAAAGTTCGAAAAGGCAGAGACTTGCCCGGAGGGGGCAGTGCCATCCGATAGCTATATTGCCGTCCGGCAGGCGGATTCAAAAATCATCGGCGCTATCGACTTAAGGCACCATATCGATCACCCCATTTTAGGGACTTGGGGCGGACATATGGGCTATGTGGTCAGGCCGGATGAACGGGGCAAGGGCTACGCCAAGGAAATGCTGCGCCGAAACCTGATAAATGCCAAGGCGCTGGGGCTTAAGAAAGTGATGATTACCTGCAGTCACGACAATATCGCCAGCGAAAAAACAATCCTCGGAAATGGCGGAGTCTTTGAAGGCACAATCGACGCCAATGGCGAAACATATAAGCGGCATTGGATCAGCCTGGAGGATTAGCATGGATAAGCGCGGAAAACTTGATGAAGCCCCGTTTGCCTATCGTGTTACGAAGGAGAATAAGGTGTTCATATCGTGGCACGGAAAACAGGTTACAATCCTTAGCGGCGGCAAGGCCGCGGAGTTTATTGCGAGTGTGGAGAATGCGGACGGCAAGGAAGCGCAGCTCTTAATGGCGAAAGCAACAGGGCATTTCAAGCATGGAAATGAAAAAATGGGCAGGAGCAAATAGTGACGTGGAGGGATAGACAATGCTGCTAAAGAATACAAAAGCCTATCTGGAGGGCAATTTCAAACCCGTGGATGTTCGGATTGAAGAAGGCAAAGTAACACTTATCGCAAGCGATATCGCGCCGCTTGAGAATGAGCAGATGATTGATTTTGCGGGGGATTACCTCGTTCCCGGCTTTACAGATGTGCATATCCATGCCTATATGGGCATGGATGTCATGCGCGGCGAAGCCGATGTGCGCCATATGAGCCGCGAGCTTAAAAAGGCGGGCGTCAGCGCCTTTTGTCCCAGCACCGTGAGCGCCTCCCCCGCGGATACGCTCAAGGCGCTGCGCGGCATCAAGGCTGTGATGGATAATCCTGAAAAGGATGGCGCGAAGGTTCTTGGCGCGCATATGGAAGCGCCCTTTATGAATAAGGAAAAATGCGGCGCGCAGCTGCCTGAGTTCTTTGTTTTGCCCACCATGGCCGCCTTTGATGAAATGACAAAGGAATGCAAGCCTATCGTGCGTTTAATTACCCTTGCGCCCGAGCTTGACGGCGCGATGGCGTTTATTAAGGAGCTTAGCGATATGGGCATCACCGTATCCATCGGGCACACCTCGGCAAATGCGAAGACGGCGCACGATGCCGCAAACGCGGGCGCGACCCATGTG
>JGI994J12354_10003698_pt1 | contig 14147 bp, 14 predicted proteins | sample IntmicLarv3ML3BL_FD_12354 | JGI IMG/M metagenome (IMG submission 12354)
TGCATCTGCATCTTGCATCTTAACGGTATTAGATACCGTACTTGCTTCGCCAAGATGTTCGTCGAAGCTGCTATCCGATAATATTGTTTCGTATGTAAAGACAATCTTATCACCTACCGTCGGTGCCACTATCTCGTACTTAATAGTCGTAGTTCCATCTGCGGATTCTGGAGTGACTGCTGCTGGTACGCCATCCACTTTAAAGCTACCTGCAACGTACTCTTGCCCCCCCTCAGAGAAACTATCAACTAAAGTAACATTTTCTCCTGCTTCTAGGTTTCCTACATCATAAGTAATCGTCCAAACGATTTTGTTGTCTTGGTATGTTCCTACCTTTTTGTACTCATGTGCTGCTTTTTGGTTGTCTCCGATAAATACCTCTATTGTCTCACTATCGCTAATTTTAATCCCATATTTTTCAGCCTCGCCAATAGTTCCCTTGTCTAAGATACATGGGAGTTCAATGTTACCACCTTCCAAATAATCATGTTCATCCCACCAGTCTCCATGGAATATTATGTATGCTCCGGTTTCTCCTGCTCCCGAACCATCATTCCAATATAATGTTGCGAACTCGTAGTCCTGTTGGTCTACGTCATCTTTTGCCTTTAGGATCATGTTTCCATTGCCGTTCCATAACAGTCCTTGCGGAAGCGCAATATTGTATTTAGTTGTTGAACCAACTTCGATACCAGCTCCAACGCTTTCGCCTATTTTAAAATCATATTCTAATTGTAAGTGGTCATCAAAAAATATCGTATCGCCATTCTTAATTACCGTTGACGTATCTTCATCCGTCAACGTTGTTTTGCTCAAATTAACGAAGGTATTGAAGTTTCCGTTGCCCGCATCTCTCGTCCTACGTGGTAGCGCTACTGTAGGTGTCGGCGTTGGCGTTGGTGTCACGCTTGGCGTTACTATTGGTGTTACCTCAGGTGTCGCCGCCTTTGTTGGTGCTACTGTTGTCTTAGGCGCAACTGTTGGCGTCACGCTTAGTGTCGCTTTAGTTGTTGTAGTATTCTTCGCCGCCTTGCTTGGTTTTGGTGTTATCGTCCCAGCCGGTGTCGCACTTGGCGTTACCGTTGGTGTTGCTGTGATTTTAGCCGTTGACTTTGCTGACTCTTTAGCCAATGGCGCAACTGTTTCTTCGCCTTTTGCAATGACCTTATTGTCATTTGCACTGGCAGATGTTGGCATTGCGCATGACAGTATCAACACCATCACTAACAACAGGCTCGCTACCCTCTCTATTAATTTTCTTTCTTTGTTTTCTTTTCTCATAGTTTTTACACTCCTATAGTTTCTTTTTAAAGAACCCTCATTATACCGCAATCCTTCATTCGTGTCAAATAGCACCATTCTGATTGACTGGCATTTTTCGCCAAAATGATAATTTTTACTGTTTTTTTCTAACTATTGTTCTAAAAAAAGAACACACCTCGTAAAAAGTATGTTCTTCGTCTAAATTATTTTTCATTAATTTCCACATTCAATGCTTATCTCATTGAACATTTTGAGGATATCCTCCATCGCTAACTCTTCTTTTTCTACACCACTTTTATCCATTACGCACTCACCTTTGTGCATCATGATAATGCGGTTGCCGTACTCAATAGCATAGCGTAGATTATGCGTAACCATGATTGTCGTCAGCTTCTTTTCTTTGACAATCTTATCGGTTAGTTCCATAATCAGTTCGGCCGTTTTGGGGTCAAGCGCCGCTGTATGCTCATCCAAAATCAAGAATTCGATTGGCGTCATCGTTGACATCAAAAGAGCCATCGCCTGTCGCTGTCCACCAGAGAGCGAACCGACTTTCGTTCGCATCTTATCCTCTAGCCCCAAGTTTAGTTGGCTTAGCAACTCCTGATAATACGAAATACGACTTTTATTGGTTCCTTTTCTAAGGCCAAAGGCTTTGCCTTTGTTATCTGCCAATGCCATATTCTCTAGAATGGTCATGCTTGGACACGTTCCCATCGCTGGATTTTGGTAAACTCGACCAATTCTCTCGTTGCGTTGAAATTCTTTTTCTTTAGCGATATTTTTATCGCCTATATAGATTTCTCCGGCTTCAATCGGAATGCTACCACAGATAATGTTCAGCATTGATGTCTTGCCCGAACCATTGCTACCAACCACTGATACAAACTCGCCTTCGGCGATACTCAGGTTGAAATTATCAAAAAGACACATCTCATTGACCGAACCAGGGTTGTATATCTTATGAATTCCTTTTAATTCAAGCATCCGTCTTCACCTTCTTTCTCCGCTCCATACTGATAATTAAGATAACTAAGAACAGTGCTGCGGTGATAAATTTGATATCTTGGGCTTCGAATTTCTTGAGTGCCAAAGCAACACATGCTTTATATAAAATAGAACCAATAATAACTGCCGTAGTACTTTTAACAAATGACACTTTCTTTAGTAAGCTAGTTCCGATGATAACACTCGCAAGACCAATCACCACGGCTCCTGTTCCCATTGAAATCTCGAAAACTCTTTGCTCTTGGCAGAAAACACTACCCGCTAAGGCTACTAGCCCATTAGCAATCGAAAGCCCTAATATCTTAACATTTCCTTGGTCCTTCGCTAGCGAGATGACCAGCTTGTCGTTGTCGCCGGCTGCTCTTAATAGGTATCCTGACTTGGTCTTTAGATAGAGGTCTAAGATTATTTTCATTATTGCTGTTAGCAACACAACGATAATCAATGTCGTATAAGGGGCGATAGCGGCTGGCATCACATTTTCCAAGAATTCGTTTTTGAAAATAGTTTCTTGGGAAAACAATGGCACGTTAGCCGTCCCCGCTACTCTTAGATTAACCGTCCACAACGCCGTCATCATGATAATCCCTGACAGCAAATCCCTGACCTTGAATTTGACGTGAATAATGCCTGTCAACATTCCTGCTACGGCACCGACAGCAAATGCAATCGGCAACGTCAGATAAGGATTGACTCCTTTGGTGATGAGCAACGCCGTTGTCGCTGCTCCTAGCGGAAAGCTTCCGTCAACTGTTAGGTCGGGAAAATCCAATATCTTGTAGGTAATATACACTCCCAATGCGAGAATTGCGTATACCAACCCCTGTGTCATAATCGAAATAATAAATTCCATCTTATCCTCCGTATTGCTTTTAGACTAATTATCTATCACTATCCAATAGTGTCAAAACTTTCTAATGCTCCACTTACCATTGCCTCATCTAAGTTAATGCCAAGACTTTCAGCTACTTTGGTATTCACGTAAAGTCCTGTTTCTGATACTGCCAAGAATGGCATCTCTGATGCTTTCTTTTCGCCTTTTAATACTTGAGCTGCCATCTTACCAGTTTCCTTTCCTAATGACACATAGTCAATTCCTTCAGCGGCTAGGCAACCTATTTTTACTTGTTCTACTTCACTGCCAAAAACTGGGATGTTTTTTGCATTAGCTTTTTCTAAGATAGTAGGTAGCGAGTTGACTACCGTATTATCAGTTAAGTTCGTCATGCAATCTACTTGTCCTAACAAATCATCTGCCGCTAGCGAAACATCCGCTGTTCCAGTTATTCCTTTTTCAACTAATTCGAAACCGTATTGACCAACTAATTCTTTGTATTCTTCAATAGCTGATACTGAGTTTACTTCACTTGTAGTATACATGATTCCTAGCTTCTTGGCATCTGGTAAGATGTCACGAATCATCTTTAGTTGTGCTTCGATTGGTAATTTGTCGCTTGTTCCTGTTATTTCTCCGGTTGGTGTTCCATCCTCTTTCGCAAGTTCTGCCGCTACCGGGTCTGTCACTGCTGTAAAGATTACAGGCATTTCGCTGTCCATCGCTGCGTTAAATAATGTCTGTGCGCTTGGCGTTGCGATGCCACAAGCCAAATCAACTTTGTCGGAGCTGAAGGTTGAAGCAATTTGTCCTGCTGTACCCATATCTGCCATGGCATTTTTGTAGTCTACTGTTAGATTTTTGCCTTCTTCAATACCCTCTTCTTTTAACCCTTCTAGAAATCCTTCTCGGCAATTATCTAACGAACCATGCTCAGCGAACTGTGAAATACCGATGGTATAGGTTTGTTCCGCTCCGCCTGTTGTTGCAGTGCTACTGTTTCCACATCCTGCTAATGCTGTTCCTAACATAATTACACTTAATACTGCTGCTACTTGTTTTTTCATTTTTTCTCTCCTCTTTGTCCTGCTTTTCGGTTTCTCGTATGCAGTACATGTATTATTCTTTAGCCAACCTCGATTTCGCTACGCTACATCTCGGTTGAGTTTGGCCCCAATGCCACTGTTTAGTCAATCGCGACTTCGCTTACGCTACGCCTCGCTTGAGCTGGCTCCAATGAAATCACAATCACATCGGTAAACCTAAGCAAGCTTCGCTTACCTTGTAATCGTAATTTCGCTTGGCTAAACAGTCGCAAAAAAGTCTCAAGCAAATAAACATTTGCTTGAGACGCTAATAACAATATCATTATCATCGCGGTACCACTCAACTTGACTTAATAGTCCACTTTCTCATGTACTAACATACACTCCTGATTGATAACGGGTTCGGTTCCCGACAGACCATACTCTCTTGCGATTTCAGGTTGCCCTCGAAAGTCCATTCAACTATCAACTATGTATGGCAATCTCACCACCTGCCACTCTCTGAAACGTCGTTAGATAATCTACTACTCTTCCTCAACGGTTTTTCTATACCCTTACACTCTAATGCATTGAAATATATTTGTCAACTTCTTTCTCAAATTTCTAAAATACTATTACCAATCAACATCACCGTGTCGAATACCTCCATTGTCTTGTATATCTTTCCATCCTTCTTCGTGTGCCTTCAACTCTTTCTCCTCTAATTCAACTCCTGGCACTAACGTCAAAGCAAAATTATATAATGTTTCCATATATTCGTCAGGGATTTGTGATATCAAGTTTTTTACTGTTTCTCTACTCATCTTCAAACACCTCCTACGATTTTTTATATATTTGTCCTCTTGGATATACTGTAGTCACATATATTGTATCACCTTTTTGAACGTATATCACCCTCAAATTTCCTATTCGCAATCTGTATTCTCCTTTTCTCCCTATCAAGGGTTGTATGTCTCCTCTTGTTGGCAATCCTTCTATTCCATTTTTAACTCTCATTCGAAGCCGTTTTTCCAACGTTTTTAAGTATTTCACTGCTTGCCTACTATATACTATTTCCATATTTTGCTTTCTCCCCGTCTAGCCGCTAGGTCAGCTCTTTTGCTATACCAACGCTAGTTCGGATTTTTCACAATCATAATGATACACGCAGTTTGAAAGCATCTCGCCTGGTTCTAGGAATTGTTCATTCATCTCCGCTACCAAACTTTTCAAATTAGATGCCGTTACGCTGCCGACGTCAGGCATGATGATACATTCGTGAATGCTACTTGGTAAGATGAAAAACTCCCCTTTGAGTCTCTTTGCGATATTTTCTAACATTTGCGGATACAAAAAACATCCTGCACCAAAATATTTTTCCTCGTTCGTCAAAACATACATCCGCTCCCTCGGCTCTTCATCGCATGTAAACGACAAATTTTCTTCGTTGGCGATGTCTCCGATAACTTGCTCTATCGTCTGGAAAATAGACGGTAGTAATTCAACACTATTCTCCTTAGCTACTTTGTAAAGTTCTTCAACGCTCACATCCCATTTCTGACAGTCCCTCGCACTGATTATCCTGATTGCACCTTCTTTGAGTCCTTCCTCTTGTTTGTAATAAAACAATATTGCAAGGTCCAAAACTTTGACATGCGCATACTCCAAAAGGACCTCCTTGTTTGCTTCGTAATTCACTAGTCGATAGCAGATTTTGTTTTTGATTTTTTTGAAATCTTTCATTTTTTTCCTCTCTTTTTGATTTTTTCCACGACAAATAAGCCTTGGTAATGGCGTGAGTGGATATCCTTGTGGCAGATCCTAAAATTGATTTAGTTATATGATTTAGTTTGGAAATTATGCACGAATGTGCTTTGATTTTGTATCTATGGTGACTGTCAAAGATGAAGTTGCTCTCCTCTTTGACAATCTCCATTTAGGTATTAATTATCTTTGTTCTTATACTCTTGAAAGGTATTCCCCACTTCTAGTATCAATCTTAATCTTGTCGCCTTGATTAACAAATAGTGGTACATACACTGTCGCGCCGCTTTCAACTACGGCTGGCTTAGTCGCACCTTGCGCTGTGTCTCCTTTAATGCCTGGCTCCGTGTCAGTGATTTCAAGTTCAACAAACAATGGCGGTTCTACGGCAAAAACGTTGCCATTATGAGAACATACTTTAACCATCTCATTTTCTTTAACGAACTTTAATGCATCGCCGATTGTTTCAGCGTCTAGGGCAATTTGATCATATGTCTCCATATTCATAAAATTATATAAATCACTATCATTATACAGATATTGCATATCTACACGTTCGATACGAGCCTGTGGAAATTTCTCGGTTGGGCGAAATGTTTTTTCGATAACTCCACCATTAATAATGTTTTTTAATTTGGTTCTAACAAACGCTGCCCCTTTACCAGGTTTAACGTGCTGGAAATCAATTATCTGAACAATATTACCGTCTACTTCTAAAGTAAGGCCGTTCTTAAAGTCTCCTGCTGATATCATGTTGATATTCCTCCTTAATTGTGTGCCACAAAACACATCTTTTCACTACACTTTAGTTTATAGCATTTATCGCCTTTTTTCAACTCATTTTTTATAGTTTTGAGATAATGTTTGCGACCACCTCATCAACCGTCTTGTCACTTGTATCTACGCTAATATTGCTGACCTGCTCGTAAATAGGATCTCGCTGCTCTTTAAGCGTTATAATCTTCTCACGCAGATTTCCTCCTTGCAAAATCGGCCGCCTCTTATCACCCTTTAACCGCTCTACTAACGTCTCTACCGACGCCTTTAGATAGATGACTGTTTCATCTTTAAGGCATGGCTGATTCGCTTCTTGAATAGGCATGCCACCACCCGAAGAAATGACTGTTTGCTTTTTTGCCCGCAATAACCGTTGCAACATCTCTGTCTCTAATTTGCGAAAATGTGCCTCGCCTTGCTGCTTGAAAATATCTGTGATTGGCATCCCCGCTTCTTTGACAATTACCGCATCCATATCAACAAAAGGGCATCCCATCTCTTTGCTAAGTTCGCGCCCGACTCTACTCTTGCCACATCCCATAAAGCCGACTAAGATAATATGTTTCATCTTGCTCCTCTCGCCCTCTTGTAAAAAAAGAGAACTATCTTTTCTAGGTATCGCTTCAAAACTATTTGAATTTCTTCTTTAGGATGGATTGGTTTAACTAGAAAGTTGCGAATCCCCGCACGCTTTGCTCCCCACACATCAGTAAATAATTGATCGCCCACGAAGATAGTATTGCTTGTATCAGTCCCCATCATCGCCATTGCTTTTAGATAATTTTTCGTCGATGGCTTGTGTGCATTTTCAATATATTGGACCTCTAGTTGCTTGGCAAAAGATGATACTCGTTCACTTTGATTGTTGGAAAGTAAGCAGCACAAAATATTCCACTCCTTAAACTTACCAAACAGTTTAAGACAACGCTCGTCTGCTGGTGCNCCATGAGGTACCAGCGTATTATCTATATCAAATATCACTCCTTTGATTCCGTCATTATGTAATTTTGCAAAATCAATGTCGTAGGTTGAGTCAACCCACTCATCTGGAAAAAAGCATTTAAACATCTGCTAGGTCTCCTTTTTATTTCTCCTCAAAAAATCTAACTTCGTTTCGGCAATAACAATCGCTATCATGATAATGATACATCCCACTACCATTCTCCTTGTCATTCTCTCGCCAAGGAAAATGGCTGAGAACATCACTCCGAAGATTGATTCCGTTGATATCAATAGTGCTGCCGTGCTTGGCATTATATATTTCTGGCTAATCGTCTGTAACAAGAATCCCATTGCTGAACTCATAACTCCTAAATATAGCATCGAAACAACCAACTCTTGTGAAAAAGCTATCGCCCCTATCTCACCACCTGTGAAGNAGGTACCANTCCATGAAAATANCGCAGTGAAGAACATCTGCAAAATCGTCAATAAAATGGGGTCTGATTCTTTGGTGAAATGGCTAAGTCCCACTAAATGCATTGAAAAAGTGATTCCGCATAGCAAGGTTAAAACATCTCCAATATTGATGCTCCAATNTCCTTGTAGCGACAACAGTCCGATTCCGATTAGTGCTAAAAAAGCTGCCAGAAAACTGTCCCCACCTGGTCTTTTACGTGATATAAGCCAGTATAAAAACGGCACGATGATAATGTATACCGTCGTCAAAAAAGCATTTTTCCCTGCTGTTGTGTATTTACACCCCTCCGTTTGGAGAACATAACTAACAAACAGTAAAACTGCTAAAATAAAACCATCACGAACTATCTTTTTATTTAGTCCTTTTAATTTTTTCCAAAATATCACAGCTAACGCAATAGTCGCTATTGTGAAACGGAAAGCGAGCATGTATATTGTCGGAACTATGTTTAGGGAGTTCTTCACAATAACGAACGAAAATCCCCATATCATTGCCGCTCCTAACAACCCTATGCTCGCTAATACTTTTCCATTTGATGTCTTCAAGATGCCTGCCTCTACTAAATATACTTTATACTTTTAGTCTAACGTTTTTCTAATTCAACATAAGGTTCTTCCTCTTTAACATTAACATAAGCAGGACGAATAATCTTATTTGTGTTAATTAGCTCTTCCATACGATGCGCACTCCAACCAACGATTCTGGCAATCGCAAACATCGGTGTATACAGTTCTAACGGTAAGTCTAGCATGCTATAAACAAAGCCACTGTAAAAGTCAACGTTGGCACTAACACCTTTGTAAATATGACGCTCTTCACCGATAATCTTAGGTGCTAATTCTTCAATCATTGAATACAATTTGTAATCTTTTTCGCGACCTTTCTCATGTGCTAGTTGTTCTACAAAACGCTTGAAGATAACCGCACGTGGGTCAGAATTAGAGTAAACTGCATGTCCCATACCATATATCAATCCACGTTTATCAAACGCTTCACGATTAAGCAATTTGCGTAAATAATCCTCTATCGCCTCAGGTGTAATCGCTTTCCCTTTTAGGGTTCTCTTCATATCGTTGAACATCTTCACAACTTTGATATTCGCTCCACCATGCTTAGGTCCTTTAAGTGAACCTAGTGCCGCCGCGATGGTTGCATACGTATCTGTCCCTGATGAAGAAACCACATGTGTCGTAAAGGTTGAGTTGTTACCACCTCCATGTTCCATGTGCAACACTAGCGCGAGGTCTAAAATCTTCGCCTCAAAAGCTGTGTACTTCTTGTCTGGTCGTAACATCCTTAGAATGTTCTCTGCCGTTGATAAGTCTTTTGATGGGCTGTGAATATATAAACTCTTGCCCTTAATATAATGATTATATGCTTGGTAGCAGTAAACCGATAACATCGGGAATACTCCTATAAGTGACAAACACTGACGCATAACATTATCAAGCGAAACATCCTCAGGATTGTTATCATACGCATACAACATTAGTACACTACGTGAAAGCGTATTCATAATATTCTTACTTGGTGCTTTCATGATAACATCTCTAACAAAGTTACGTGGCAATGAACGTTGACTCGCCAATAGTTTGTTGAAATCTTCTAGTTGCTCTTTCGTTGGTAAGTTCCCAAATAATAAAAGATACGCACTTTCTTCAAATCCATATCTATCTTCTTTTAGAAATCCTTGTGTCAATTCCTCAATGTCTACACCGCGATAGTAAAGTTCGCCTTCACAAGCCTCCTCTTTGCCATCAACATTCTTAAATGAAACGATATTGGAAATTTGTGTCAGACCAGCTCGTACACCTTTACCATTGACGTCACGAAGTCCTCTTTTAACATCATATTTCTCATATAACGATACATCTACCGTGCTTTGCTCGACACAAAGCTCCGTTAATTTCTCAATTTCTGGGGTTATCTTCGTATTAAGTGCCATGCGCTTTTCCTCCCTTTTCTCTCTACAATTTTTAGTCTACTGTTTCTTAGTATAGCATTAAATGCGTTATAAAAACAACTTTCTTGTTGACAACACTCATCTTTAGCGTTAATATCTACATATGAACACTTATTCATATATAGTTCTAAGGGAGGTCTTTTTAATGGAAATATATCGTTTAGAAAATCTTGGTTGTGCCAACTGCGCCGCCAAAATGGAGCAGAAAATAAACGCCTTAGATGGCGTCAAACACGCTTCTATTACTTTTGCAACTAAGCAGCTTCGTTTGAATGCCGATGATTGCAAAAGTCTTTTACCACAAATACAAAAACTTTGCGCTTCGGTTGAAGCGGACGTCAAAATAGTTCCACTATCGACCTCCGTAGCCACGGGGAATAGTCGCGAAGAAACAGAGAAGTCACCACTACCTTTTATCTTAATTGGTCTCTTCCTCTTCGTTCTCGGTCAGGTTCTTTCTCATTTTGGCATCAACGATATCATATGCAAGGTGATTTTCCTAGTTGCCTATGTCATTCTCGGTGGTCAAATTGTACTGTCTGCCGCCCGTAATGTTGTAAAAGGTAATGTCTTTGATGAAAATTTCTTGATGAGTATTGCTACTATTGGCGCTCTTGCCATTGGCGATTTCGCTGAAGCTGTCGGCGTTATGTTGTTCTTTAGAGTCGGCGAATTCTTCGAAGACAAGGCTGTCGAACGGAGTCGTTCGCAAATCATGGAAGCTGTTGATATGCGTCCTGAAGTTGTCAATCTAGTCCACGACGAACATGTCCACGAAATTCCTGCCGAAAAGGCTGGTGTTGGCGATATTGTTTTAATTCGTCCTGGTGATAGAATCCCTCTTGACGGAATCATTACCGAAGGTGAGAGTCGCATCGACACCTCACCCGTCACTGGTGAGCCAACCCCTGTTGGTGTTGCACCTGGTGATGCTGTCACCTCTGGCTGTGTCAACACTTCTGGACAATTAAAGATGAAAGTCGAAAAAGTTCTAGCTGATTCAATGGTAACTCGCATCTTAAACTCTGTTGAAAATGCGGCTGCTAGCAAACCTAAGCTAGACCGCTTCATCACTAGATTTGCTCGTGTATACACTCCGATAGTAGTTGCTATCGCTATCCTCACTGCCGTCATCCCTTCTCTTGTAACTGGCGATTGGCGTCATTGGATATATACCGCCCTAACATTTCTTGTTATGAGCTGTCCTTGTGCTTTAGTCCTAAGCGTACCACTAGCCTTCTTCTGTGGTATCGGTGCTGGCTCTAAGCGAGGCATTCTCTTTAAAGGTGGCTTGGCTATCGAAGCCCTAAAGTCTGTCACTGCCGTTGTTATGGATAAAACTGGAACAGTTACTAAAGGAAACTTTATTATTCAAGAAATTCTTCCCGCTACGGGATTTACTTCTGAACAATTACTGACACTCGCCACTAGCTGTGAATCGCACTCAACTCATCCAATCGCCGTAAGCATTGTTGCCGAAGCCAATGCTCGCAATATCAAGCCAAAAACCCCAACATCTTTGGATGAAATTTCGGGACATGGCATCCATGCCATACTACCGCTTGGGGAAGTTCTTTGTGGTAATCTAAAGCTAATGGAAAAATACAATATCAATACTTCTGCCTACCAAGCAAACACTGTTGGTTCCGAGGTCTTGATTGCCCTAAATGGTCAATATGCTGGCTCAATCCTAATTTCTGATACTCTAAAAGATGGTGCAAAAGATGCCGTTACTCGCATCAAAGGATATGGGATAACGACCGCAATGCTCACTGGGGACAGCTTAGATAGCGCCAACGCTATCGCTAGTTCCGTTGGGATAGATACGGTTTATGCCAAATTGTTGCCACAAGATAAAGTTGACAAATTACAAGAAATACGTCAAAGCAAAGGGAGCGTAATGTTCGTTGGCGATGGTATCAACGATGCTCCTGTTCTTGCCGGTGCTGATGTTGGCGCCGCTATGGGTAGTGGTGCTGATGCCGCTATCGAAGCTGCCGATGTTGTTTATATGAACTCTAGCGTAAGTTCCATCCCTGATTCGATTGCCATCGCTAAACTTACTGGGCGAATTGCACTACAAAACATCGTCTTTGCCTTGACCATCAAAATCGCAATCATGATTTTAGGGCTTTTGGGCTTTGCCAATATGTGGTTGGCGGTCTTTGCCGATACTGGTGTAGCCTTCTTATGCATATTAAACTCTGTTAGAATCTTGTATCTAAAGAAATAGGAGGACTAATTATGACTAACGAAAACTTCAAACAATGTGACGGTGCTCATCCTCATAAACATATTAAAAAGGATATCCTCCCTCCGGAGGATACCCTACATAACTTGGCTGATTTGTTTAAAACTTTTGGTGACCCAACAAGAATCCGTATTCTCTATACGCTTTCTGCGGGCGAACTATGCGTGTGCGATATCGCTAATGTTTTGTCCATGTCACAAAGTGCTATATCTCACCAACTACGAGTGCTAAAACAAATGTCTTTGGTTCGTTTTAGACGCGAAGGTAAAACCATCTATTATTCACTGGCGGACTCTCATGTCTCAACTATCCTAAATCAAGGGCTAGACCACGTCAACGAATAATTACTGGTGGTATGTTTCTAGGAAATCACCCAAACTGTTTATCGCCTTTTTGAGTATTTCCGTTCGGGGAAGGTATACCATTCTAAAATGGTCTGGTTCCTTCCAGTTGAAGCCGCCACCATGAATCATCAATACCCTTTTAGCCTTTAGGAAGTCTAAAACAAATTGCTCATCATCATGGATATTAAACTTCTTGACATCTATCTTAGGAAAAGCATAAAATGCTGCCTTTGGCTTGACCAAAGAAATTCCTGGAATGTCTTTTAGTGCTTCATATACGAAATCTCTTTGCTCGCAAATACGTCCCGTTGGGATAACATACTCTTCTACGCTTTGATATCCCCAAAGTGCCGTCTGAATAATTGCCTGTGCTGGAACGTTCGAGCATAGGCGCATATTTGTTAGCATGTTGATTCCTTCAATATAATCTAAAACGTTATCCTTTTTGCCACTAAGAACCATCCATCCCGCTCTAAATCCCGCAATCATGTGTGATTTTGACAGCCCACAAAATGTTACACAAAACAAATCTGGTGCAAGTGATGCAATCGAAATGTGCTCGCCACCATCCATCACCAAACGGTCATAAATTTCGTCGGAAAAAATGATTAATCCATGCTCTCTAGCTACATTTACAATCTTCTCTAAAACATCCTTTGGATAAAGTGCTCCCGTCGGGTTGTTTGGATTAATAACAACAATCGCCTTCGTCTTGTCAGTAATTTTCTTCTCAATGTCCGCTATATCTGGATTCCAGTCTGATTGCTCATCACAAATATAATGAACTGTCTTTCCACCAGCTAGATTTGCTGATGCTGTCCATAGCGGGTAATCTGGCGATGGTATCAAGATTTCATCTCCGTCATTTAGTAGTGCTTGCATACACATCGTAATTAATTCACTAACTCCGTTACCAGTGTAGATATCATCCATACTAACATTCGGGATTTTCTTGATCTGACTATACTGCATGATTGCTTTACGGGCAGAATATTTCCCTCTTGAATCAGAATATCCCTGGCAATCACGTAATGATTGACGCATATCCAAAATCACTTCTTCGGGTGCTGAGAAACCATACGGCGCTGGATTGCCGATGTTCAATTTCAAGACATCTAGCCCTTCATCTTCCATCCGCTTTGCTTCTTCAACAACTGGTCCTCTTACATCATATAAGACATCATCTAATTTTGATGATTTTTTGAATTCTTTCATATCTTTTCCCCTTTTACTTAACTATCAAGGAAGTTCAGCTTAGTTAAGTGCTGCTTCTTGCGGAAGTTCGGTTCACTAAATTCAAACTTCGCTGTTGCTCGTTTTCATTAAGTTGCCTCCGAACAACCTTCGCACTAAACTCAACCTTCGTCTTTGACTCGGTTTCGTTAAGTGCTGCTTCTTGCGGAAGTTCGGTTCACTAAATTCAAACTTCGCTGTTGCTCGTTTTCATTAAGTTGCCTCCGAACAACCTTCGCACTAAACTCAACCTTCGTCTTTGAC